>Ga0157357_1000210_pt1 | contig 24117 bp, 17 predicted proteins | sample AttcapACBM1_FD_111485 | JGI IMG/M metagenome (GOLD analysis project Ga0157357, IMG submission 111485) | Fungus gardens microbial communities from leaf cutter ant in Botucatu, State of Sao Paulo, Brazil - Atta capiguara ACBM1 | ecosystem: Host-associated > Fungi > Mycelium > Unclassified ... | reverse complement strand
TTTATGAGAAAAATATGTATAATAAAGTATGATAAAAGAGCTCACCTCAGTGTTCAACATGGCCATCAACAACTGAGGGAGAAAAACTAGAAAATTGTCCTTTAAGAAAAGTGGAAATTTTCAAGACAGATGGGAAGCAGTTCATAAATAGTATACTTTGTCACACCAACACCAACCTCAACCAATAACCTACTACCATATATATACACATCTTTCCTAGTATTCATTATTGTGGGTAAGTTACATTGTACTACGAGAACCGGTAATGACGACATAGCGAGATCATTGTAATATAAAACTAAAGTCGGCTATTGTTAGCCGAAAATCACACGCTACCCGTTTGTTGGATGCCGGGTCTGATTTGATTTCTTTTCGCCTTGGGTTCGTGAGAATATCAAAGAGCCATACCTCGTCGAACACGAGTCCCGTTGAAGCGACATGGAAGTCCTAGATTGGGAAAAGACCCGTCTCAATCAGTCTCATAGTCGAATCCATCGGAACCTCAAGGTATGCCCTTGCAAGGCATCTTTGCGATTTTCGAAAAGAGCTTAGAATTTTGTCAACTGCAGAACCGACACATACAGTTAATTGGGATTGGAGGCAGGCATAATCCTCCAACAGCAGTTTTTTGCTTTCGTGCTTAGATTGAGCAACATAGGGACCATCGGAACTGCATTATTCGTACAAATCGGAACGCCATTGACGAAGGGTGGACCAGGTGAGTCGGTGATAAAACCCAGAAGTTGACCTTCAGACACAAAATACACTTTTCTAGCCAGCCTCTTTCTTGCCTTTGCGTTGTGGTCTACTTTTATCATGGCTATCAATAACTGCTTATGTAGGTTCTCTGTTCAGCCAGTGCCGAATTCCCTCAGATGCCATCTTATGCAGCCGAGATGGTTTCATGGATACCTATTTCCTCTCCCTTCGTGAGATAGTTCCAACCATGAATCAGTTGCAAGCCGTCTAAGATCTAGGACAGATACGGTACGCCGACCATTTTGTGGACCCTGCCTTGGGCTTTGCCGCTGGTGTCAATTTCTTCGTGTTTGAAGTTGCGCTGGTACCTTTCGAAATCACAGCGTTCAACTCCGTGCTCAAGTTCTGGACAGATGAGATACCCCTGGCAGCAGTTGTTTGTTTTGTGATAGCGACCTATGCGTGAGTCTTGAATGAAAGCGGGTGTGCCATTTTGTACTGATGCCATTTTCAGTCTCCTTAATATGTTTGCTGTTAAGTACTATGGAGGTATGGCTTATATCTGTTATGGACACCGCATTCCTTCATATGGTGACGCAGAGTCCGAATTTTGGTTGGCCATTGGCAAGGTGATACTGGCTGTGGGTCTGATATGCTTCACTTTCATTTCCATGGTAGGAGGTAACCCTCGTAGGGACGCATATGGTTTCCGCTATTGGAAGTGTAAGCATTGTTTTTTAATCGATTACCTTTTGGTCGATTCAAATACGGCTCCAAGCATCAAATGTTGCCGGTGCACCTTTTGCAGCATACGTCGAGGAAGGGAATCTCGGGCGCTTTCTAGGTTTTTTGGCTTGTCTGATTTCAGCGTCCTTCACAATGTCTGGTCCTGACTACGTTGCAATGACTGCTGGCGAGGCTAAAATGCCGAGAACAGTCCTTCCACTCGCATTCAAAAGCGTCTTCTATCGTCTTACGACTTTCTTCGTCCTTGGATCTCTCTGCATTGGGATTATTGTACCTTATAACGATCCAGATCTCGTCCGCGCCATTTCCGATGCTCGTCCAGGAGCAGGGGCCTCTCCGTACACCATAGCGATGAATCGTTTGGGGGTTCAAATCCTACCGCACATTATAAACGCCTTTATCCTCAGTGCTGTATACTCAGCGGGGAATAGTTTTGTTTACTGTGCTAGTAGAACACTGTTTGGCTTGGCTCTAGAGGGTAAAATGCCTCGTTTTTTGACATATTGTACTGCACGTGGCGTGCCTATATACTGCGTGGGACTCACGCTCGCTATCTCTTTATTGGCTTTTTTGCAAGTCTCTCACAATGCATCTGTTGTCTTGACATGGTATGTAGCTATACGCAATTGTATCTTCGAGCCATATCTGAGCCCTGACCGATCCCTAAGGTTTGTCAACCTCGTTACCGCATCACAACTACTGAACTATACAACCATTGCGTTCACATATATCCGTTTCTATACGGTACGTTATTCCATTGAGTAGATTAGAGGTCCAATCACCTTTTTGATCTAGGCACTGAAAAAACAAGGGATACTCAGGGACACGCTTCCTCACAAGAGCTTCTGGCAGCCGTTCTCAGCGTAGGTCATTGACTTCCAAATCATGCTAGTAAAGCTCATTCATATCATCAGATACTATGCATTCACTGGGACCTTGATCATGGCCTTTGTTGGAGGATACACAGTATTCCTTCCCGGAAATTGGGACATCCCTTCATTTCTTTTCTCATATACAATGATTGGTGTATGCCCTGTTTTATTTATCTCCTGGAAGATAGTTCACAAGACCAAGGTATGCGATATATTATTTATTCCCTAACAATGTTCATCTGATTATGATAAGTGGCGAAACTTGGAAGAAGTTGATTTCTTCGAAAAGGAACGTCGCGAAGTAGACCAATACGAACATGCAGATGATTGAGGAACTTGCATTGAATTGGGTTCCAATCCTGATTCAAAACCTCTAATACTGTACATACGTATTATGATGAATGTAATCAGGATGCTGGAGGGTCGGTCGCGGTTCGACCCTCTGTACGGATAGCATATCCATAACCGCCACCAGAGGCTCCGGGAACATCTCCGGGTCCGTCGTAATAAAGAGTCGAGACATCGTAGTTGCCTAAAAATATCATTAGATGACGAAGAGAGAAAAAGGTGTGTCGATAACGTGCCAATAAATTTCCAGCCATCCTCCTTTACGTGGTACAAGTTACATGTATTACCAGAGAAAGCATCACGGTGTCCGGCAGCAAATATGCTACGCCTTCCAAGCTCTTGTGCCTCTTCATCTGTAAGGTCCCAGTGATATCCTTGATCTAGGACACCATACGCAAATGTGCTTCCTGATCCAACAGAAAAGAGATCCCCTTTGAGGCGAGCACCATCAGAATCCACGTAAAATACGGCCGGCCCTGTCTTATCCCATCCACAAATCATAGTTCCCTTTAGCATACAAAGCGATCTCTATCAGGAAGAAACTTGCGAGGATAGAACAGATACACAAACCATGCTCAGTCCCATGCCCTTGTAATTGTACACCAAATTGCTCAAATATTTGCTAGCAGCTGATACAGAAATCCGTTCGCGGTTACGGAGCTCATGTAATCTGCAATGCATCCCAAGATATGTTTCCCAGAATTGACAGTCAGCTACAAGGGTCGAAAATTCAAGTTGTGATCCGGATGCCAGGTTTCGACAGACACACCTGCGCCACCGGCCATAGTTCCCAACAGATATGGGTTGATCTCAATGACCTTCTTCACAGTGCCCGAGGCTAAATATTGGGTGAGCGACGAGAGATTCCAGTACGGCAGCTGATCACACACACCGATATAGCTCCCCGCAGTTGCTCGTGAGTCTACTGCCACGATAACACCACCCTGGAACCTGAAAGCTAATGTCGTTGTGCCATGCTGGATTTTGATTCTGCAGCTGGGATCAGCATGGTCGTCAGTATGTAGTCGGAGAAAAGCTGCGGGCTAAAGTCGAAGTAAGCATCGAAGACTTCAAAATGCTTTTTTGGCAAGTACACACGTCCGGTACTGAAGGAATGGTAAAATTGGGTATACCCTTGATCATGCTGCCAAAACCCGCTTGCGAACCCCATACAGCGTCCGAGTACTCGTCCTCATCAGCAGAGATGAGTTTCTTAGCCCGCTTTAGCTGAGAAACTGCACTGTGCGTTGAAAATTGATTGACAAATGTGTTCATAGGAGGACGAAATGTTCAGAAATGACGCGGCTGCGGTTTAGATGTGTTACGCGTACGACTGATCAGTTGTTTGTCTGAATCATAATGCACAAACAATGATCGCTTTCAGATGATGGTACATAAATTCTACTTTTATGATCGGCCCTCCGTCTCTTTCAACTTGTTACATTATTTAGCACATTGCAATGAATATGTGGCCGTCTGTCCAGTAAAGTGAACCGCACAGTCGTGTCAGGACAGTCTGATTGCTTTCTCACAGGGGTACGAACTGTATATCTATTGTGAGGATTTAAATCTCGCGGCACTATGATCGAGCAAAAGGTCACCAGGTGTACGCTATTCTTTTCTGAAGGAGTCGCCATATTTCCGGCGACACAGGACAATCTATGCATGTCCGGGGATCAACATCAACATCAATTGACCGAGATCGTTGTGTCAGAGGCAGCTAAAATACTATCCCGCCTTTTGTCCACAGGCGGTGTTGTAGTGAGACTGTAAAATGTCCACGCTGTTACATCGGCTATGCGCTAGAGACTAGGTCATCCGTCGTTATCAGTGTGTATAATTGTATTGAAATTGTATTGAGTGAGAATTTGAGGGCCACCTCGGCTACCCACTCTCACGGAGAGCAAATTTACTCAATCCCTAGTGATGGGTTTCTTTTCATTCTCAAAACGAAAAAACGAAAGTAAGGACTGCATAGTTTGTGTGATATTGGTAACGGTCCTGCAACATGCCAGTATTCTGTCCACTTGTATGTGACCTAATTTCCGTCAGAGTCCTCCGGAATGAATGGACGAAGATACTTGTTCATATATTCTTCCGAAGCTCCTACACCAACACAGTCCTTTATCGCCATATTCATCCTGTAAATGTACTCTGTCTTCGGTGTACCCTCCTCTAATAATTCCTCACTGATGTAGATTAGCGCTTTTATCTCCAGTTTCTCGGGGGAGTCAAGGAAGGTTATGGTGTGATACTCCTTGACATAGTTATGTGGGACGCCCTCGTATCCGTCAAGAATCCTTTCATCTGACTCAGATAACTCATAGATAAGGCCATAGACTCGATCGCCTGGAGACCGTCGAATGTTGGCGAACCCTCTCTTGCAGATGAACCACTTCCTGTGGATAAAATTTCTCATCTATGAACAATATCACACAAGGTCAATTGACATACCAATCCTCAATAAAGCCAACACCCAAGTACTTATTCTCGGGACAACGACGGTCCATCTGGTCCAGCCACATGTTACTGCCATAGCCAAAGTAGACAATTCGTCTTTGAGTCATAGCGTGAGCTGGGAGGCAACAGTCTATCTAATTCCCACATCTCGACCTCTTGCCAGATTGATTGATAAATATAACACTGGCTGTACAAATTACATAATTGCACACTTCCTCCATTTTACTCAACCCTTTTACTCAACCTTTGCCAACACGCTGGGACCAAGGATCATCACACGTGAGGTCAAAAAATGCCCAAGAACATAGAAGAGGAAGAGACTAAGAAGGCTTTCCCGTTGGCTTCTGCCGACTTGACGAATGAAGTACGTGACGACAAAAAAATATTTCATATCACATTCCCATTCGGGCTCTAGCTTCTCGACCTAGTTCAGCAAGCCACTGCTTATAAGCAAGTCAAAAAGGGCGCTAACGAAAGTGAGTAAGCACTTTTGGACGGTACTCAACTCGATTGACTTAGATCTGGTCAGCTACCAAAACTCTGAACCGTGGTATTGCGGAGCTCATCATCCTTACAGCAGACACAGAGCCTCTAGAGATTCTGCTTCACCTTCCTCTCCTCTGTGAAGAAAAGGTATGTCAGCTGCAATAGTATTCGCGGTATTTTTTTTTTTGATTCGGGGGAATCATAGAACGTTCCTTATGTCTTCGTTCCTAATAAGGCTGCACTCGGTCGTGCCTGCAATGTCTCTCGTCCAGTTATTGCGGCCAGTATAACTTCTGGTGATTCTCAGTTGACTAGCCAAATCAACAGCGCCAAGACCAAAATTGAGAAGCTCCTCTACTAAGCACATCTTGTTAACAAGTATACTCTTTGTCAGTGCTTGAGCTGTTCAATACAACATAGATATCTCTACCAATGCAAATCATGATTTGAGTCTCTTGCGATTCGTGTCGCCACTGAAGATGTCGTTTGTAGGTATTCAGTTGTCGCGCAGAAGATAGCAATGAAAGACCAATCAGCAGACGACTACAGAGCCCAGAAATACACAAGCCAATACTATTTAGGTATATGCTCTCGGGCCTGTTGGCGAATTCTCCGTCTCGAGACAATCAGACAAGACTGAAAGATAAAAGAATTTGTCACTCACTCGTAAGCAGTTTTGTCATTCCTTCTCAGTGTACTGATCACTAAAACTTTTGAGAAAAGGTACAGCCAAGACTCACTTGAACATCGTATACGCATCGCTCTGAGCGGGATCATTCACATTGGGATCATCTAAGAGCTCTTGGATACCTAACAGAATCTAATCGAGGGGGTCAGGTGTCAGTCATGAGATAGCGGGATCCAAATGCCCACCTGTTTAATCGTGATCGCAGGCTTCCATGATTTCTCTTCATCAAGAATGGAAAGGCACACAGTCCCGGAGGGATAGACATTGGGATGGAATAGCGGAGGAGTAAACTTGCCTAGACTACCATGAGCCGTACAGTATTTCGAGGATTTCTGACAATTGATACGCACATTTCGGGGGCTTTGAAGGATAGTCTGAGGAGAGAAGAACATGTAAATCAACAGGATGCAAAGGGAGGAAGTACAATACCATCGGGAAACGTCACCATAAGTTTGAAGAGGCCACCTTCCCAGGCTGTCTGTAACGCGTTGATTGAGCTTTTGCGTGTTTATGACAACGCGGTGGATGATTCACGCGTCTAAATGCAGGGATAAAGCAAGACACTTACGTTTGCTTTGCCTGGGATACCGACCTCCCATTCCATCAGGTTCATTGAACCATCCTGCCCTTTCATTGGCTTAGCAAAAAATCCCTAGGATATGAGGACTGATGGTCAATCATAATTGCTGATAGGGACACTCTCAAATCGAAACAGTCCCAATTTATTGAGGACACAACAAAACAGAATAATCTCGGAACACCCTAGGCCGCCAAGACGCCACCAAGACCCAATGTTACGCAGGGATGCAGATAATGCAGAGGGTCACATCAGATGCATTGAAACTCCTGAAGCACTCACGAAGGGATGATCTTTTCTCCACTGCTTACGCTCTTCTGCAAGCCGCATCCTGCATATTCCCGACATGGTAGAAACTTTCTGGAAGATGATGAAGTGGAACGCGGCCGAAGGAAGTAATGAGCGCTTAGGACGAATAGACATAGACATATTGAGTCAGCGTCTTCCGGTTCAATCATTGACAAACAAGACGTTGCAATACCAATTATCACTTCGATTTACGCATTCAATTGAAGAAAGAGAACTCATAGGGATGCAAAAGCAGACAAGAGATGTAAGAAACAGTAATAGCTATATAATACTGTTAGCTTAGGTATAATGATATCCAGAAAGATTGTCCATACCTCAGTCACTCGAAGTAGCACGAGAACTGTACAAGCATTACAGCACTCAATATATATATGAAACAAAATGTCCAAGCGGGTGATCCAAGCGGGTGATCCGAGCATTGGAATCACAACCGGTTTGTCATCCCAACAAGAAATAGCGGCAGATCCTAATATGATGGTTTGCGTCACCCATATAAGGTATAAACAATACTCAAAAGTCTTTCATTACCACAGGAATGAATATCGCTATCAATCTACACAGAAGAGTGAATACATGATGGCTTCCCGGATTATGTTCCACCATTTTGCTTGACTTTGGTATTCAGAGAGACAAACACCTACCGAGTGTAATCTCCAAGTTTTCCACACTTGTCTGACAAAACTTCAGGAACGTCAGACAAAGACGCGAGCTGGAAAAAATGGCCTCAACAGTGCAATTTCTAATTCATAACATTCTCTGTACATCTCGTACACCTCTTCTATCACAGTTATCAACAGAGTAGATCCTCTGAATTACCTTCCGCGCCGTCAAGTATGACCATTCATGAGACAACGTGCACTACGAGTATTCATGGAACTGGAACCGAAGAGGCTGTATGCATAGCAAAGCGCACGGAGCTTGGCTTGTCTCGAGAACGAGGGTGCGAGAGTAGAAGAAGACATATCACTCCGACCCATGCAACGTTGGGGATATGATATGTCGTGTTAATGCGAGTTCTCGAAAGTATTAGAAATTCCCTGAAAATGCCTTGAGACCAGGACAAGCAGTAGGTGCAACAGGGAATGCAAGAAGTGTAGTATAGTGTCCATACACGAGCTCGAGCGATCTTATGCGCATTTGAACTAGAAATTATGGCCAAGAGTGGTGGAGTTAGTGGGGAATCTGTCGTCACATTGGTCTAGAAAGAATATATGATACATTGAGCCCGGGAATAGATCTGAGAGTCTCGTGCAGGACGATGAGAGTATAGAATGGTGAGAATAGCAGACATGGGTACTTGAGGTCTCTCGTGAATAACAAACAGACTGCATTGAGCTTGAATCCCTGCACATAGGACGCTAGTTGGAGGTCAGATGAAACGACATCAAAGAGCGTCTTTCCCAGCGTTGTCGTCTTGGGTTCTCATTCATTTTCAAAGATTCATGAGTGCTCTGTATAAATTCCAAACAGAAAGACAAATCTCAATGCCCAAATATGGTGAAATCCCTCTCGTCCCAAAAAAAAACTACGCTTCAGGCCTTCCGGTATAACATTACACTCCATACGGACTGTCGCTCGAGTATCTGTAGTTCGTCCGAGATCAAACACGGGAGAACAGATATTAGATTGCCTTAGCCCACCGGATAGAAGGTTTGCTGGCCGGATACTCAGCCTTATCGCCATAGGGACGACCTAGCTTCTTAATCATCTTTGTTCCTTCGGTGACCTCGTGTGGATTAAATTGTTTTAACGGCCTTGAGACCCATTTATCCACCTTGGGAACTTCTATGTGGCTTGCTTCGGACGCTATGTCAGTTATGCCACCCAAGTCTTGTGATAGAGACGTTTCAGGGGTGTCGACATCACTTGCAGTAGTCAAGGAGGAATCAAAGAGACCAGGGCTTGCGGTAGCCGTTGGCGTGAGAGAGAGACTGAAAGCAGCGAGAAAGGCCGAGAGGGCAAAAATACGCATGAACCTCGTGTAGCTCGAGGTACCGGTGAACATGATCAGCAACAGTAGAAGTGGAGACGAAACGGAACAAGTAACTAGCGTGGAGGAAACGAATGTGATAACAGTGGTGGTGGCGGTAGACAAGTTGAATGATTGCGTTGAAGGTGCAGAATATTTATCTTGTCGCGAGGAGGCTGACCAGTCTGCATTAGGAACTGTTTGCTACATGGAGCTATTAAATCTGTCCAACACTGAGGCTGGCATGGAGGAATACGTCAGGGCTTAGGTAATGCACGTAAAGCATCGCATCGTCTTGCCTCTGGAACAAATCTCGACGCTGGAGTCAGAGTGCTGCAATTATAGTTACTTGATTTCCTTAAAGACTTGAAGAGTAACAGTTCACTATTTCACCCTGCGTAATTATTCAAGATTGTTACATTTGATCAATGGCGCATTCTCAGCTTTCGATTTTGAATGTACACACGCCGACGTCGTCTTTTGCGATTCTTCACTCACGTATGTTCTAGATTTGATCCTTACTACCGCATGCTCACGGTGGGTTTCGTTCTGTACAGTGAACCAAGAAGACCTGACAGCTTTGTTTGATAAACTCAACAGGAAAGTTCCAAATGGACAGTGTGTTAAGACTGGGTGGCTCAAGTATGAGTATAATGGGGTGATGTGGGATCTAGATGATGGTGCGTCCCTTTGTTTTCTTGAGGACGATTGAGGGTGTGCTTACACTTGACCCAGACTCAGATTATAAAATATTTACGTGGAGACAACAGCAGCATGAATTTGATTCACCGACACCTAATGGTGAACCTGGGCCAAGTAAATTACTGGCCTCCGTCACCGTTCCGAGGGAATCGTCGCCTACACTGTACCTTCACAACCCAACCCAGCCATTGCCCGCGCCTACAGCCTACAGGAATCCCTCCTACTATGCGTTCCATCCTGTACTGACACCTGAGGGATCGCCTGCGCCGTCTACCGCAAAAAGGTGTAGCCGCCAGAGTAAGAAGAAAAATGATGATGATGGGAAGGACGGTGTACCAAAGCTTGTGAAACAGTTCGAAAAGTTCCACAGCCAGAATGGTGTGAGGACCGTGATGGGAAGTATTGGACCCGTGAAGAATGGCGAGTAGTCCGATTTGATGTCAGAAAGAACCACAAGGTGACATTCGTTGACAGTGCGAATGCTGTTGAAAGTGGGATATCGACATGTGTACATGTCTCGAAGATTTGCTCAGAAGCATGGGTTCGTGCCACGCGACGCTACACCAGGAAATTATGGTTACGCAGGTTTAGTGAACATTGGGACATGGCCGATTACACTGATGACTTCGGCCTGTTCAGTTCCTGCTCATACGGATGCAGGTATTGCGAAAGGAGAAAGTCCGTTGCGTGCACCTGCCAAGATTGGTCCACCGATTGAGCAAACACATAGACACGAGAGGAAATCGTCTTTGCTCAGCTATCAGTCCAAGTGCCCATCTCTCAGGTCATTTGTAGATGATGGCACGGTGACCAATATGGAGGTTTATCTCGCTGAGGAGGAGCATTTTGACGTGGTGTTGGGTCGGTCGTTTATCGAGAAGCGGAAGATCAAAACGAATTTTAGGGACCCGACGGAGGTTGTGTGTTTGGACACTGGGGAGAAGATTGAGTGTGAACTGGTGATACTGAAGGACGGGCTCGGGGAGATCGTGACAGTCACGTGATATAATTGTATTTATTGTGTGTTTTATCGTGTGTGTTGTTTGAGCGGGAATCATGTCGGCGTTGGCCCATATTTTCTGTCGTCTGCCTGTGTCGCGGCGGACATACTCGTCCTTTGGTGGTGGCCGCTTTTTCAACTCGTCGAAGCCACCCAAGACGCCTGTCGTGGCAACGAAGAGCAAGTCTGACCGCTCAGACAGCACATCCAAGGATTCTCCCAGTGCAGCAAAGGCGCCACAACCAATTGGTAGTGCTCCCGATGCTGCGTCGCAGGAACCTGCTCACGAATCCACCAAGAACAGCACAGTTTCTTCTTCACCCAACTCCGAATCCACCTCTCCATATTTATCAAGTCAGCGTAGCTACATGACTCTACACCCAACGGTCAGCTCTAAGGATTTCAAGATCCACCAATTCTTTTCGCTGCATAGACCCCTTTTGCTCATTTCACATCCGCCGTCAATCTTTGAATCGCCTCCTGCTGACACACCGCTCTTCCGTTCTTTGGCATCCCTCGGTGACCGGGTGATGACTCAAGTGACACCCTCACTATCCACGAGTGTGAATTTAGATGGGACGTATGGAAGCTCAGCTGTAGATGGAGATGCGGAAACTGCGAGGCAGTTGCATCATGCCATCACGATCACTCGAGCCGGGGCTACGATTGATTGGGAGGAGACGCTCAAGGTGCTTGGGATTGATACGAGTCAGGAGCCAGAGAGGATCAAGTCACAAGAACAGTGTGATAGAGAGTGGGAGGAGGTGATGATGGATAGCACCAAGAGAAAGAGAAAAAAGAAGATGAAGAAACACAAGTAAGTGTTTGTTATGGCTGATCACAAAGATGCTAATGCAATTGAACAGGCTCAAGAAGCGTAGGAGGGTGAGTTGGCTTGTTTTGACATGGACTCAATACTGATGTTTCTTTTTACAGTTGACTCGTGCCCAGCGTCTGCGGCTGAAGTAATCAAGTACTTCAACTATGAATCGAAGAGCTTGCCCACAGTGTGGTTGAATGACTCTAATCCTAAACCACTTTCCTGCTCGACGGTGGACAATGAGCTGGCTGGGGAAAACAGATCGATAGCATTAGAGTGGATGTACACAAAAGGATCTCCTTTTTGTCATATGTGTGAGATGATGGTTAGTCAGCTGGTGCTAGAACCACCTCAGTCAGCCTCCTCTTTCAACTCAAACTTAATGGACGACGGCGAGGACTCGCCGTCCCTTTACAATATCACTTTCAGCTTCAATCTCTCTTCCTTCTTTGGTTTTCTTCCTAAACAAATCGTATTTCGATTCATGTACAAACTACCAACACCTACTGAACTACCTACTGAACTCGATCTTATTTCACTCCCCGCCCCCACCATCTCTGATTTACCTACAACTACAAATGATTGGGATGTTGCACTCCCACTCATTACGAAGGATTCTACAGCTGGAGCAGTTCCAACATTCAGTCCCTCTCTCGAAGATGACAAGTCGATTTTGCTCGGGCCTCTGGGGTTCTTCACCTCGAGATACATGCTTGGCTTGTTTCTCATGGTAAGCTTCCGACAGACCCTTGGATTCTTGAAGTGGCCTCATTCACATTGCTATCAGGCATTCGCTCTCCATCGGTTACATCATACGGCCATCCCATCCCGAATAGCAAGACGAGGATTTCTCAGGCGCGGGCCGCGTTATACAGGACGGGCAATTATCTTCATCAGCGTTTATCGTTCGATGTTTCCAATTGACCTTTCCAAGACATATACGAGGTTTATCCTGCAATTTTCGACGTTGTATTGCTTGTTGAGGATGTGTGTACTGTGGGGGTTTGTCATATTGCAAACGTCTGGAATATATCCCGAGACGTTTCCGCCTTGGATGCCTGGTGCAGTGGTCCAGATTTTGCAGAAATTAGGAGGATGGGCTGCGCATAAAGAAATGGATGAAATCTGTTGGATCAGCTTTTATTCGTTGAGTATGGCGCACCTTGTTGAAAGCTTTGTGCGCAAGCTCGACGAATTGGCGAATGGGACTAGAGAAGAAATAAATCTTGGAAGACAAATGTCTCCATACAGTCTTGTATGTGTCCACTGTCCTATGTTCACTGAGGTGCTCAATTGAGATGCTCGGTCAAGGTCGCACACTCTTTTGTGCTTTATCTATTCTCGTTAACGGCCTCCCACGTACACCAACCAGACGGGCTACCTGCACGTCCCGAGTCACACGCTCTTATCACAATGGGCATCCCTCTCTTACAATCTACAATCTTTCACGTTCTATGCATATCGAAAAAATACTCTAATCATCGACTAATTCCAACGGCATTCACGTCGTTCCTCGGTCTCATACATTTCTATGCTACACTCATTCTACGAGGCTATTCAGCCGTACTCCCTCCTTTAATGACAAGTAGACCAAAAGAATCTGGTGGCGACGTGTTTTCCGGCACTGGATTCCGATCAAGCTACCCTCTCATGAATTATTTCTCCTGTGTTATTGAATCCGCCCTTTTGCTCGTAATTCTCCTCACAGTATTTCTCAACGCCGTCATACAACTCCTTGTCAACGGCAGGGTGGACCGCGTATTCACGACGCTGGGAATTGCTGCCTCAGGTGGTATCACTAATAATCCCGAATCACATCCCACGCAGTTTTCGTGGTCCGATTTACCGTTCGAGGAAGAGTGGGGTGTTGTGTTAATGCGTATAGGTACCGCAAGCCTAGAGGCTACGGGACTAAAAGGGTGGGGAAATGAAGTCGCGCCTATATCAGCACCAGTGCGCGCTCGTTCGCGAAATCTCCGCAGACGTGGACGGAATGCTGCACCACCTCCACCTCAAGAACCCTCAATTACGTATGGAAGTGTGCGTATGGGTCGGTCAGGTGTAGGGAGGGTACTTTCTGGATCACGGGTAGTTGATCCACGTCCTATTGGGAGTGCCGATCTTCATGCTGATGGATCAAGGGGGCAAGTGGCAAGACCAACCGTTCAGTTGCGAGGGTGGAAGAATGAAGTACGGGACATTGATACGAATGGAGGTGCATCAACGCGACGGAGATCAGGACGTCTGAGGTGGATCTGGTTGCGTGAGTTTGTGAGGTTTTCAAAATCGTTTAGTGGTGTGTTGGTGGGATTGATGAGGTTCATGTGGTTCTGTCTGTGGAAAAGAAGAAAGGGATTCAATGGTGCTGGTGAGGATGTCAATGGAAGGTTGAGAAGACCACGCACTGGTGATAGTGCGTCAGGCCATGTACCTGACCGGGTAAGTAATGAGGTGGACAAGCAAAGGAGCGAAAGGGAGTTGTATCACAGATTCTTGCGAGGGGAGGATATTAGTGATGATGATGATGACGACCTCGTGATAGACGAAAATGGAGGTGAAAGCACGACTGACTCGGGAGAGGGTGAAGACGATACTGGTCTTTCAACTGCCCTCGACAGAGCTGTATCAGCGTTGGGCGAAGAATTTGATCAACATGAAAAACAAGAAGAAGCTATTGGATTGTTTACTGATCTCGTGAGGTGTCAAGGCGTGGATGAAGGTTCTCGACTAGTATGGGGACACCTCGCTAGGACGACAGGTAGGGAAGGCTCATCTGGACCGCCATTGACGAGGAACAGATGGAGTGAGATGAGGAGGAGGTGGGGATTGGGATTCGTAAATGAGATGGTAGAGGATATATGGGAGGTTGATGGTACAGAATTGTCACGCTTGGATAATGGAGGTTCTAGTGAGAATGGACCCGACGCAGATTGGACCGATCGCACGATGTGTATTATATGTACTGGTAGGCCGAGGGAAATAATCAGCTGGCCTTGTCGGTAAGTGTTCTCATTGAGTTACTATTAACGTTACCAATTTTTCTGTATATGTAGGTGTCTGGTGATGTGCGATCAATGTAGAGAAGTGTCAGCTACAAGGGGGTCTCCAGGAAAACATCGCTGTCCTTGTTGTCGGCAATCGTAAGTCAATGCCTTGTCGTCATCTTCTCTTTGAACGCATCTGATGATTTTCTTTCCCACAGGATCGATGGCTATTCAAGGATTTACATCCCTTGAACGCGCAACAATTTTCACAGACTCTGACCGCTTTTTGCATCTTGACAACATGCGTGTGTATGGCTGTACTACCGTTTTTCGAGGAAGAGTGTGCCATTGGAAGCTAGCAGTTGTACGCGTACTCCGTTCTCGGAGTGTCAATACTTGGTAGAGTACACTTTTGATTGGTAAAAGTCGCTTGGTGAATCTCCTTTTGAGCATGAACAGAGAAAATTATCGGCAAATTTGTTTTTGCATGAAGGATTGGGAATTATTAATTGCACATTATTAATTAACTGCTCATTCAATGCTGATGCTTATGCACATTGCCCAATTCAGGGGGATGTCGGTTTCTATAGGTAAATAATAACTATCTTGTTCCCAATTAACTGCTTCCAGTTGAGTGCCACACAGAGTTCTACTACCAACTCATTTTTAAGTCCATCATAAACTATGTGATATTTATAAATGATGAACAAATACTTATAGAGATGTAATTGTAATCTAGCTTGATAATGATTAACATCTGGTAGGTAAACTTGACTATAGTAGATTCCATATCAGGATGCAAGCTGATTTATATTATTGGAATATATACTCAGCACTCCTCCTTTTTATAAGTGTGTCATGACACACATGTTACAAACTCAAGAACTTAGAGTTGTTCAAGAGAAAGAACCTTGTATTAGGATTAACACAAGAGAACTTGATAGAGAACTCTGTACAAGATTGTCTATCTTATATACTAAACTATGATGGTCCATGCTACTACTTCTCTAGCCTACCCTAAATGACTGTGTGTTTGCCTTAAGGTCAACATGTATTACACATCTTGTATGATATTATCCTTTCAGAACCTTCTCTATGTCTTTCCCTGTGACCTCATGACTTGTGACCATGTCATCTGATGTGACTGATGTGTGACAGTGTGATTGTGATGTCACTCTAACCCTAACCCTAGATTCAAATAAAGAAAAATAAAAGTAAATTTAAATAAAAAAGCTAGCATTCAAGCTTTGCATATCTAACAACATATACTAACCAACCACATCTGTCATCTGCCCCAGATAACACCTACCTCATCCACACTCTCTCATTCTCTTCCAGTACAGATCTATAGATCACATTCTATTCCAATCACCTATCAATCTGTGGACAAGAGCCTCTCTATTCTATATCAAATTCTATGGAGCTCCAAATGACAGCTCTCACAGTGCCAACAAACCCAGAGTATGCACAGTAGATTTGTTATGGCTCTTATATTTTATATTTATTTTATTTTCCTTTTATTTATTTTCTTTGATTTAATTTTCTCTTTTTCTTTTCTTTTATTTCTTGAATGATGAAGAGGCATGTGACCACAATCACATAACATGATGTCATAAGCCTAGAATCTAGGAGAAGGAGCTAGAAGGATAATGTCAAGATATATATAAATAGTATGTTTACCTCATAGTATACACATAGTACATATTATAACAACTACTAATCACAAAGGCTAATAGTAATACAATGAGCAAATCTCTCAGTAGGATATCAAGTGGAAATCACAAGAAAACTCAACAAGGAGTCCCTGATGTATTGCTACCCTATTTATACAATTGATACATGGTCCATGCTAGCAATAAATTGTTATAGAATGCTTTGGACACTAATATTTTTCTTTTTCTTTTATTTATTTTTCTTGATTTTATATTTCTTTTCTTTTGAATTTCTTTTTCTTTTTCTTTTTATTGACAATGAAGAGGCATGTGACATTGCAGTCATATGACAGGTCACATTGATGTGTTGTCATAGGCCTAGAACATGGTAGAAGGATCTGAAAGATGATGTCAGGGCATATGGTGTATATATGGTAGCCTTGAGTAAGACATGAGGCAGACATGAGGTAGTAGCATGGACTAACCTGTAACAGTATAAATAGGACTCTAATTTAGCAGAGGCTCCTTGTCAAGTTCTCTTGTGCTTTTCCCCACTTAATTGCTTAACTGAGAGCTTTACTACTTGTGTTATCATTGGACTTTGTGTCTAGTGGTTGCCACAACATAAATAGCCCCACCCTAATGTCCATGTATAGTCCATGTATTAGAAGTACAAAGATTAGACTCTATGTTATCTTTTTTTCTGTTTTTTTCTTTTTCTTTCTTTTTCTTTCAGTCTATCCTATTTTTAAAGCTAGAGTTAGGGATCAGTGGGATGTCACAGGTCATGGTCACACCATCACATGATCACATGCTATAATGGAAAATAGTAGAAGATTCTGGAAGGAATGTCATTATACTATGTGTTATATATATAATGGCCTTAAGATAGACACATTAGAGTAGGCTAAAGTAGTAGTGCACAAACCAGTAGTCTGAGATATATAAGGTAGACGATCCTGTACAGAGTTCTCTATCAAGTTCTCTTGTGTTAATCCTAATACAAGATTTTATAGAACACTATGTTATATATATGTACTTTAACATTATCCCTCTAGTTTTTTCTCCCAGAGTCTAGGCCTATGACATCATATCATGTGACATGTCATGTAACCACAGTTATATGCCTCTTTATTGTCAAATAATAATAAAAGAAAGATAAAAGAAAAGTCAAAAGAAAAGAAATATTAAATCAAGAAAAATAGATAAAAGTAAAGAAAAATGTTAGTGTCCAAGCACACCATAACAGTGCACTCATGGCTGATGCATGGACATTAGAGTAGAGTTATTTATCACTAGTATGAACTATGTACTTGTAGTATATATAAAGTAGAAATATATCAGGAACTTCTTGTTAAGTTCCCTTGTAATTTCACAAGTTGTCTTATAAGACTACTTAGTGTACTATTGATTATTTTGATTGATGGTTGCCACAACAAGATTATTATTAGAAAGATACTTCTAGTATTTAAGTACAATAGTCACCATGTAAAATTCCTTAGTCTGATAATCAGCTTAGATTAAGTGCCATACTTTATCAGAATTGTAGAAGTTGGACTTAGTCTATTTTATTCTCTTTTTCATTTTTATTTTTATTTGTTTTCTATTTCAGGATCTAGAGTTAGGGTGTAATGTGACATCACATATTATGGTCATGGTCACACAGTCACACAATCATATGTCATAATAGAAAATGGTAGAAGTATATGAAGGAAAAATATTATATAGCATGTTATACACATGGTTATTTAGGGTAGGCTAATTGTGATGTAATACAGACCATTAGTTTAGAGTATGTAAGGTAGATAATCTTGTACAGAGTTCTCTATTGAGTTCTCTTGTATTAACCCAATATAAAGTTTCTTTACTTGTTCTACTCTAAGGTCTTATAATTGTAACATACTTGTCCTAAGTCTCTATCTAAATCATCTCCTTCTGAAATATAACTATACAACAAACTTAAGCTAGACACAATATTTTCTGTTGAAGCCAAGGTTATTATCTATGTAGCACCACTCCCAAGTCTACTTCTATTTTATATTCACTAAGTTGCATTATCTGTTTCTGTCTTCTATGTTACATTTATAAATATTCTGATGAGTGTGAATAATCTCTAACAAAGTGATAGAATTGTAAGGGTATAAACTATACAGTTAATAGTCTTAGCATTGGTAAAACTTTATAGTTATAGACCAAGTATCAAAGTTGAAGACAGTTTTTTTATTTCTTCTCATTTTTATTTTGCTTTTCTATTAATTTTCTTATTTTGAGCTTAGAGTTAGATTATAGTATGATATCATATGTAACTGTCACAAGCTATCACACAATCATATAATACATAAAATATAGAAGATGCTAGAACAATGATGTCATACAGTATATTTACCACATATTAACCTTACAGGATAACACATGGCCTTTAAAGTAGGCTAGTATTAGTTTTGTACAGAACAGCCAGCTAGTATATATAAGATAGACACTTTATACTAAGGATTCTATTGAGTTTTCTTATATAAACCTTATACAAGGTTCTTTTCTTGACTTAACTCTTAGTCTTAAATTATAATACCAAGTATCATTTGATAGAGCAAGTCTACTTTGGAGAAGATAAAATGAGAAAAAAAAATGTTTATGCCTCAGCCAATATATATTTCAAAGAAAGATAAAGTTACTAGTTGGGTTGATGACTTTATATATATTCTAAGAAACTCAGTTGTTTCTCTGAAATTATGATATTCCTATTCTAATAGAAAATTAGAGATCTTAGGCATAAAGAGGTTGGTAGCTAGTTACTAAAAGACTAGTTATAAATAGTATAGACCAAACCCAAGTTCATATCTAGATGTTTCTCATAGTTAAAGTTGATAAAGTTAAAGTTGATAAACATAAAATAGAGTTCTTCTTATAGATCTTGTTAATAATTAGATTTTGGAAGATATTGTTTATCATAATTTTGGAATATTGTAGGGCTGTTTGTGTTATAATTAGAGTATAGTTGATAAAGAAGAGGTTCTAGTAGCCCTTAGAAATTAATCAGATAACTCAGAAGTCACCTATTAGAATAACTAAATGAAATTTACAGATATTACAATTCAAGGCTTAGTATTGAGTCAAGAAAAAAATCTTGTATAGAGTTTATATAAGAGAACTCAATAAAGTTTCTGGTACAAGATATCTTTCTTATATATACTAGTCTGGTGATCTATATATAACTACATTTAATTGTAAGCCTGTTGCTTACCTAAGTTTCTATAATCAGTATAAATACTACTAGTTAGCTGAAAAGTATAAGCTTTCAGTTAAATTGCCTTTTAACATAATTAGTTCAGCACTAGCAGTCTAGCCATATTATACTAATCTACTCTAAAGACTATATGTTTTATATAAGACTAACTTGTAATAACTATACTATTATAATATCGTTATTCAAAATCTTTTATATCTTTTTTATATCATGTGATAGTGATCATGTGATAGTTATGACCATCATATATAATATTATACTAAACTCTAATCTAAGTTATAAAATAGAGGTAAATAAATAAATAAAAATAAAATGACTAAGTTTGTTATATTCAACAGAGTTTAGTAGAGCTCACAAGCTCTAGAAAAATCTGAGTATTATTGATAAATACACGAAATATACTACTTATCTTTAAAAAACCTAAGAGAATAAAATAGTATCTTTTAAAGACAACAATTATTCTAAAGACTCTAAAATACATTCTTATCTAGTAAAACAGTACTGATCAAATAAGAAATGATAATGTCTAGATAGTCAAATACTCTGATAGAAACATCTTAAATATTGTCTATAAATAGCAGGTACTTATCTGATAGTATGTGAGACATGAGATAATGATCACCAAAATATTGGCCATAGTTAGAGTTGGAATGCAAGAGTAGTAGAAATAGTATTACAAACTTTTTGAAATTAATAGTGAATAATAAATATAGTAATATAGTAAGAGTGTCAAACTTCACAGACTTAGCAATAAATATTAAAGTTAGTAACCCTTTTACATCATTTAGTGAACTGTGGATAACTATAAATGACTGAGAGTTATAAAACATGTCTATAGAGAGTAATACATGCAATTATATAATTGTTACAAACTTAAAACCTTATGGTTAGTCAAGCAAATAAACCTTGTATTAGGTTAATATAAGAGAATTCAATAGAGAACTCTGTACAAGATTATCTATCTTATATAATAAACACTAATGGTTCATGCTCTACTACTTTTAGCCTACCCTAAATAACCATGTGTTAGTCTTAAGGCTAATATGTGTGAAACATGTTATATGATATCATTGTATTAGAATCTTTTACATCCTTTCATTGTGACTCTGTGACCCATCATGTGACTGTGATGTCACACTAAACCCTAACCCTAGATCTTCAAGCATAGAAAGTAAAGGAAAAAGAAGATAAGAGTAGGAAGAAAATTGAAATAAATAAAGTCTATTATCTTCAACTCTAACAGTAATGTACTAAGTAAAACACAATTCTAAAATTAAGTCTACAGTAACTATGATAAGACTGAGAAGATTACTTCTAGCATATCTTTTTGATCTGACAAGTCTATAAACAATAAGAAGAGAAAAAGAGTAAAAAAAGAAGAGAGATATAAGATTGAATCTAAAATATTAAAATAAGTTTGGGAACTGCAAATACCACTACTTGAGATTATACTACTTTAGTAAATAAATCAGCTATATTTTGTGATAGAGGAACATATAAGAGTGATAACTAAGTCTTGAATAGTATTTTTAAGTCATTAATGTTACAAATCCAGAATAGTGCTCTGGATTCTTGGTAACCTCAATTCCTAACTTGTTATCAATGAAGAGTATTGGTATAATCTTCACATGATATATAAAAGAATATAGAAAGTTCTAGAAGGATAATGTTATGTAATATACTAATGTGTCATATGCCAAGTCTATTCATTTGGAAAACACATTTTCTGCAGGATATCTCTTGTCAATATCTAATCCAAAAAAGCCTGCCTTTCACAGTGGCCACCTTTCTTGCAACATACCTGCATAGTATTAGTGCAACAATCTGGAGATTCTGTTTTCTATGATGGAGATACTCCTATCCAACTCAGCCTTCTATAGCAGAGTTATACTCTTATCAGTGTTTTAACACTGAAACCTCTGCTCAGAGTAATAGAGGCTATACTACTGAAACCCCAAGCATCTCCTATAGTATATACCTGTATATAAGATTAGTAGTTATACTGTAATTCACTAGTCTGATAATCAACAAAGATAACTTCTATTGAACTTGATCCCTGGTGTTCAACAGCAACACACCAATCAGTACTCACTTCATTTCGGACTTCTTCCTTCCATCAGAAATTGCAACCATGCCACAGACAGATGGCATAGCATATAAGCTAAAGCCAAGGTCATTCCACAAATCTATACAACTCTGAGTCCATTTCGTAGACTTTCACTCCTAGTGTGAACCATACCTGATATAATAGTATATTGACCTCATGTAGTATATATAGCATTTATTCTAAATTAGTGATAGTTTCACACAAACTATTAGCTAGGATATATATAGTAGACACTCTATGCTAAAAACTCTATCAAATTCTCTTATGTTAATCTAGTACAAGATTCTTCTTTCATTTTATTACTTGAGCTTAAGTTTGTAACATTCTAATTTGGCCACATTTATCTCAACCTACTTTTAGGTGTGGTCTACATCTTGTTATCTGGGGTCCAATAAGATATATTGGAAGTCCAAAATAGTCAGATATGTATTATTCAAGAATATGAAAGACAGGTTGAAATGACCTTTGGCTTCAGCTTATGTATTCTACCTTTACAAGTCACACTAGTCACATACTTCAGAAGAGAACTTTGGTAAACTTTAGTGGAATTGGGACTACTAGAGGGTATTAAGGTATGTTATTGTCAATACCAGAAGAGAACATCAGTTTTGGTTGATTTTTAGGATAAAGCTAATATAGTGTAAACTACCAGTTTATATACTAGGTATACCATCTAGGGTAGTTATTGTAAGAAACACTAATAGCTCAGTCACTCAAAGTAGCACAAGAACTAAGATGTATTTAATATCTGTAAGAAACAGTAATAGCTATATAATATTGTTAGCTTAGATATAATAGTATCTAAAAAGATTGTCCATACCTCAGTCACTCAAAGTAGCACAAGAACTGAGATATACAAGCATTACAGCACTAAATATATATATGAAACAAAATGGTAACTAAGGTCTAAGCAAGTGGTCTAAGTAGATAATCTGAGTATTAGAATTGTAACTAGTTTATCATCCCAATACTTCTTTTCAAATGATGGAGAGTCTAAGCTCTGCTGCAAAATACTTCACTTTTGGTAAGGGCAAAGCCTTGGTAAATATATCAGCAACCATATCTTTGGTAGAGTAGTAGACTAAACATATCTTGCCTTCTTTAGTAGTCTAGCGAATAAAATAATAGCAAATATTAATATGTTTGGTACATGTATGAAATTGTCAGTCTTGAGCAAGTATAATCTCAGACTGGTTATTAGAGAAAAGTGTTATAGCTTTGAACTTCTTGTCAAAAATCTCAAAGATAAATGAAGCTATAAGGCCTCTTTGATAGTATGTGTTGCTGCCATATATTTGGATTCAGTTATTAAGAGTGTGACAAGCTTTTGACACTTGGCACTCCATGAAACAATGCTACCATTGACTAAAAAGGTATAGCTAGATGTTGAACATTAATCTTCAGCCATATTTCTGTTAGTATCTGTATAACCATAGAGATTTAGGATTGATTTGCCATAAGTAAGCTATAATTCATAGGTACTTTTGAGATATTGAAAAACATGTTGTACAACCTCCCAATAAGACTCTCTAAGGTTCTTTGAGAAATAAGAGAGAAGGTGGACAGTATAAGCAATGTTTAGATGGGTTCTCAAAGCTATATACATGAATATACCAATGGCTTCTTGATATGATATCTTAGCCATCCAAGTAATCTTATTTGTTGACTTGAGTACTTGATTAGAGGTGAAACAGATAGAGAGATCTATAGGAGAACTAGCTGGCTTTGAATTTTCAAGACCATAATATTGTGGTAATATATTAATATATGATTATTGAGACAGTAGTAACTTGTCTTCATTTTGAAGTCTTTTTACTTCAATTTCCAAAAGCTAGTATACTTCTTTCAAGTTGCTTACTTTAATATTCTCTTGAACTCCAGCTTTTGTTACAAACTTAAGACCTTAGAGTTGGTCAAAAGAATGAACCTTGTATTGGGTTAATACAAGAAAACTCGATAGAGAGCTCTGTACAGGATTGTTTACCTTACATACAAATACCTAATGGTCTGTGTGAGCTATTTCTAGCCTACTCTAAATAACCATGTATATCACATGTTGTATGACATCATCCTTCCAGAACCTTCTACATCCTTCTATGTGTCATGTGACTTATGACCATATCATCTGATGTAACCTGCTGTGTGACAGCATGATCTTGTCACTCTAATCCTAACCATAGTTCTAAAAATAGAATAAAAGAAAATAAATTGAAAAGAAAATAAAAATGAGAGAGGAAAATAAAAAAATATTAAGTCCACTTCTTTTGTTCTTGACAGACAGAGAAAAAGGTCAACAGAGATATATGAGAAAATATACAGTGATATTTAGAGACTTGTAAAGATAGAGATGAAGATAGATTAGAAATATTATGTAATTTTCACAAATGATTATTCAAGATGAATACATGTTAATTTTCTTTTATCCAAAGCAGGTATTCTAGTAACTTACAAGC
>Ga0157357_1000206_pt1 | contig 24274 bp, 13 predicted proteins | sample AttcapACBM1_FD_111485 | JGI IMG/M metagenome (GOLD analysis project Ga0157357, IMG submission 111485) | Fungus gardens microbial communities from leaf cutter ant in Botucatu, State of Sao Paulo, Brazil - Atta capiguara ACBM1 | ecosystem: Host-associated > Fungi > Mycelium > Unclassified ... | reverse complement strand
TAAGAGAACTCAATAGAGTTTCTAAGTACTGTTTGCCTTAAGGTCAATATATGTAAAACATACTATATAACATTATTATCCTAAAATCTTCTATATCTTTCTATCATGATATGTAATTGCATGATAGTGACATATGACATGTGAGATATGTATGATAGTCAGTGACAGTGTAACTATAATGTTATGTTAAACTATCACCCTAATAAAATAGAAAATAAAAATAAAAAGAGAAAAATAAAAATAAAATAAAGTTTACAATTCTGATATAAAATAAATTAAAGAGAAAAAACCTTATATTGGGTAACACAAGAGAACTTGATGGAGTTCTTAGTACAAAGTCATCTATCTTATATATACTAAGCTACTAGTCTATGCTATACTAAATTCAGTCTATTTTAAAGGTTATGCATATTATATACTATTGACATATAGGTTGACACTATTGTTCTGGAACTTTATATGGTGTTCTTTGTGTTATGTAATCATGTGACAGCATTTATTAACTGTGACTGATATATAACACCAAATCATGCTATATAATATCATATTGAACTCTAATCCTAGGTCCAAAAAATAAAAAATAAAAGAGAAAAAGAAAATAAAATAGAAAAGAAAACAAGAAAACATTAAGTCTATCATTTTCAACTCTGACAGTTCACATCTCATTATCCAAGATCTGATAGAACATTTCAGAAGTCCAAATAAGTAGCTAATGTATTATTTGAGAATACTAAAGTGTTAAGATTACAAGAAGTGAACTTCATTTCCTTTTATTTTTCTTTCTCATTTTCATTTTCATTTGATTTGTTCTTCATTTTTCTATTTTTAGAACACTTAGGGTTAGGGTTAGAAGTGATCAGTCATAACATTGATCATAGGACTTGAGAGAAGGAAGTAGAAGGTTTTAGAACAAAATAATGTCATACAACATGGATACTATATGTTGGCCTCATGCTCTATACATGGTTATTTAGAGTAGGGTGCACAGTAGCTAGCACAGACTATCTGTAGAAGTATATAAGGTAGACTAGTTTGTAAAGGGCTCTCTATCGAGTTCTTCTATGTCTTCTCTAATACAAGAATTTGACCTTCTATCCCACTCTAAGGATTAAGGTTATAATATAAAGTTGGGTTGGAACAATTTTTGGCTTCAGCTTGTGTGTTAGATTTAAAGGTAGTAGACTCTATTTATTTTCATTTTTTATTTTTATTTTCCTTTTATTTTCTTATTTTGGGAAATAAGATTAGGGGTTAGTGTGATATCTCATATCACTGTCATAGTTATAATGTCACACAATCATGTGTTATAGTAGAAGACAGTGGAAAGTTCTAGAAGAATAATATCATATAGTATGTTTAATATATATTAATCTTAAGGCAAACACATGGTCATTTAGGATAGGCTAAAGTAGTAGAGTACAGACTATTAGTGAAAAGTATATAAGGTAGACAATCCTATATAGAGTTTTCTATTGAGTTCTCTTGTATTAACCCTAATATAAGATTTCTTTCTTTGATTCACTCTAAGATCATTGAATTGTAACATTATGTACTATACCTCTACTAGCTACACTGGTCACATATTTTAGAATGGGACTTGGGAAACTTAATAGATAGAAACTACTAGAGAATAGTAAGGTGTGTTGTTACCAACACTAGAGATAAGTGTTAGTTTTAGTTGATTTTCAGGATAACTAATACAGTATAAACTACTGGATTATATACTAGATAATATACTTAGGGTAGCTATCTAGAATGTAAACTGCTAAGTGAGTTATTCTAATTTCTAGTGATCCTCAGATGTTAAGAGATAGAGTTTCATAGAGTTAGCAAGAGTCCAGTGAGGATATCTGAGGTGAAAAGAAGATATGTAATTTGCACCAGAAGAGATTGGGAAGTATGGATATAAATAAGGGTATTATAAAATAAACTACTTACTTGTTTGTGACATATGAATCTTGGGTACACTCTCAGAGGTTTAGGAGTGATTCAGAAGTTCAATAATAATGACAATGATGATGAATATCAATATAGATGTCAATAATGAAAATTAATATAAATTGATGTTGTTAAGTCTAAGGTCTAATCCTCAGATACAAATATATATATACAAAAGAGTAATGGTCCATGTGCAAGCTGTTTTTATTACATGATCAAAACTCATACCTGATGGAAGCTGTCATTTGTTATAGCAGATGTCAGGCTAATTTTAGAAGATAACTAATTATATTATTATCTTGATATGCTTGTATCTCTATGAATACTTATTGCTATGGAATATACTATATATCATTGGGAATGGTTTGATGAGCAATTTCCAATGCAAGGTTAATTGTATGAATCTGTCTAGTCATTCATGAGATATTAACAAACAAAGCTCTTATAGTTACTGATAGCTTGATATCTCAATTGTTTGTTGTTGCTTTTGTACATCCTATATATATGTGGATAGCCCTCATTTGTGGTTTTCCAGTGCAACTTAGTTTGTGAAAATTGGTCTACTAGTTGTAGAAATATAAGCTGAATGAAGTTTGTGACAGAGAAAGAAGAATTATCCATAAATTAAAATAGATATGGTTGAAAACTGGGATGTAACAGTATTATATGCTGTTGACATGTGGTATGACATCATTATTCTGAAATCTTCTATATTCTTCTATAATATTATATTAAACCCTAACTCTAAGTTTAAAAATAAGAAAATAAAGAGAAAAGAAAATATAAATAAAAATAGATTAAGTCTACCATCTTCAATTCTGACAATATAATTGTCAGAATCAAGGACAATAGACTTTAATTATTTTTATTTTATTTCTTATTTTATTTCTCTTTTATATTTATATTTCATTTTTAGGGACTTAGGGTTAGAGTTAGTGTGACATCACATGTTACTGTCATATATTGTCATACAACATAACTCTGTGCTACATATCAGTCATATATCATACAATACAGTTACAGTTATATGATCATATAGAACATAGAATATTGTAGAAGGTTTTAGAGAAGATAACATTATTGTCAAGAACGTAAAGAGTGGACTTAGTTGTTTCTCATTTTCATTTTCATTTTCATTTTCATTTCAATTTATTTTTCATTTTTCTATCTTTAGAACTTAGGGTTAGAGATAGTGACAACATCATTTGGTTATATATCAGTCACATCAGATGACACAGTGACAGTGACAGTGACAAGTCACAAGTCACAGAGAAGGATGTAGAAGATTCTGGAAAAATGATATCATACAATATGCTTAACACATATTGACCTTTAGGTATATACATGGCTGTTTAGAGTAGGGTAGAAATAGCTAGCATGGACCATGAGTCTTAGGTATATAAGGTAGACAATCTTGTACAGAGTTCTCTATTGAGTTCTCTTATGTTAACCCAATACAAAGTTCTTCTTATTGACCCACTCTAAGGTCTTTGAGTTGTAACAATTATCTAGTATGTTAAACACATGTTGACCTTAAAGTAGACACATGGTCATTTAGAGTAAGCTAATAGTAGTATAGCATAGACCATCAGTCTAGGGTATATAAGGCAGACAATTCTGTAAAGAGTTCTCTATTAAGTTCTCTTATATTTGAGTCATAACAATCTTGTAGGAACTTTATTGAGTTTTCTTGTATTAATCTAATACAAGCTTCTTTTTTTGCTTTTACACTTGAGCCTAAGTTGTAACATACTTGTAAAATAATATACTTAGACATTCTTGAAGCTTTGAAGTTGTTTCATGCTTCTGTATAATATCTACTAGATATCTAGTTCTATAAGATACTTTATCCCTTTGATTTTCCTAACTAATTCTTGGATTAAAGTGGATATTTATTTTTAATGTTTGCTTTGTTTAGCTGCCTATAATATTTTACTAGCCATAAAGATTCATATTTTTCTTTGTTAAGAAAAATATTATAGCTTAAATCCTTGAGTAAAAACAAAAGATAACTTTTGTATTGAGTAATACAAAAGAACTTCATAGAGTTCCAAGTACAAACTATTCTATCTTATATACTACAGACTGTGGTCTGTGTATACACTATAACTAACCTACTCTAAAGCCCATATATTCTCTATAAGACTAATATGCTATTGTTATTATGACTTTAGACTTGGCTTAGCTTGCAACTTAGGCAAAGACTTGAGTAAGAGAGTAGGAATGAGTCAATTGGTAAAGTGTGAATATACAAAACAGTATCTACAACTATATATACCTATTGACAATAAGGATAATATATAATGAACATGTGTTGAATGAGTCATAGAAAATAAGAAAGATAAAAAAAACAATACCTATTACATAAAACACTGACTGAGATGACTACAGCATAGCCAATCATTGTGTTATGAAGAATAAACCCTTAGCCCTATAAAACATGCTGAAACCACATTGTGAACATAAGGCATTGATCATAACAATTATTATACTATTACTATACTATATGATATTATTTGTTCCAAAATCTTCTACAACTTTCTTTGTGTCATGTGATTATGTGATCTGTGACTGTGATGCATGTGACAACTCTGTAATATGTGTTACATTTCTGTCATGCTTTATAACTTATATGATTATCATATTACATCCTTTATTTAAGTTTAAAATAAACAAAAACAAAAACAAAAAATAAAATAAAAAATGAAAGAGAAACAAAATAAATAAAAACCAAGTCCATTGTTCAGAACTTTAACAAAAAAAAGTGTTGCTTTGAGAGATGAATTCTTCTGGACTTTGAGTATTTATCTAAGAATCTGTTAAGTTTTTCTATTCTTTGATTGTAAGAGAGTAAACTTTGCAGTCTTTTAGTGAGACACTTGAAATGAGCTCAAATTTGTGATCTCAGGGTCATTGTAGTGGAATTTCATCAACTATTTCCTTATTAAAGATCATATCATAACATTTCCAGTACTGTTTCAAAACTATTGTCAAGTATAGTTTATACTTGGGGAGGCAAAGTCCACAGAATTTGCACAGAGTTTTGGACCAAGTGTGGTAACTTATCTGGAATGTGTAGAGTTACAGACTTTGTAAACAACTCTGGCTTTAACTTATATGTTATACTATCTACAGTCACTTAGTTGTAATTTCAGAAGAAGACTCAGAGTTGAGAAACTAGGAGTTCTTGTAATAAAGATTGCTGGTGATAGGAGTCAAGTGGAAAAAAGGTTATACTAGGATGCAACAAGAACTATGCAATATTAGCCCTTAACTACATACTAAAGAATTCAAAATGGATGATATTAACTTTAGGAATTGAAAGAAGGGGTAGAAACAATAATATAAAAGAAGATTAAAATATATAAAAGGGCTCTTGTAAATATAAAAGTATAGAGTTAAAGAGGATAAATGAATATATGAATATCATTTGTTCATGAATGCTTTCTCTTGCTAACACACTTCTAAACAGTGAACCTTACACTGTGTAATAAGCTTCTTTGGAATATCTATGTCAGAGTTGAAGACAGTAGACTCTATTTATTTTTATTTTTATTTCTATTTATTTATTTTGATTTTGAGAACTTAGAGTCAGAGTCAGCATAACATCATATATAACTGTCACAAACTAGCATACCATGTGACATGGTATCACAAATCAGTCACATGTCACATAACACAGTTACTAGTTATAGTTATACAATTATATATTATATAAAATAGCATAGAAGGTCCTGTAATATGATATCACACAGTATGTACTATATATGTTTGTTATGAATATGAAACCTTGTATTAGGGTTTAACACAAAAGAACTCAATAGAGTTCTTGATACAACATATCTACCTATATATACTAACTAGCAATGGTCCATGCTCTATTACAGTTAGTCTACTCTAAAGACTATGTGTCAGCTATGAGGTCAATATGTGTTGTGTATATTATATGACATTATTGTTTCTTGAACCTTCCACTATGTCCCATGTGATCATAGTATTACTCTAACTCTAACTCTAGATTCCAAAATAGAAAATAAATCAAAAAGAAAAGAAAGATAAAAAGAAAATTAAAAGAAACTTGGGTTCAAACTTTGTAAATCTGACAATGTTAACCTTAAGTCAGATATAATGGCTGACTTCATTCATGCTAATAACAGAGGACTAACTATTACTACTAATAAAGTAGCTTCTATACTTGATTTAACCACTATTAAATATATCAATAATATAAACTTAGAAGATATCATATTACCAAGATTATCTTAGTCAAAGTCTTATCTCAAGATTTTAGATATTTCATATCTCATCAAAAATACAAACATTTCTATTTCTGCTAATATAGTTAAAAGAGTCTTATATTCATCTCACATATTCAATGATATTGTTCTCACATTAAAACCTTGTATTATTAAAGTCTTCCTAAAATTGGATATGGCTGTAATATGAATTGATATTTGTGATGCCCAAAGTGATTCCAAAGCTAAGGAATTAATTAACACATGCTTTAACATAGGAAGTCACATAGCTATTATCAGGGGCACAAACATGAATCCAGGTATATTATAGTGTAAGAACTGTTAGAGATAGGGTCATATGATGTTCACATGCTATATATATGGATCCAAGTATATTAAGTGTAATGGTTCTTATAAGGTAAAACATTATAGGGATCTAGTGTAATACTATAAAGCAAATTTCAAGACTAACTCACCCAGACTTGAAACAAAGCAAGAAGAACTGTGTCCACACAATTTCAAACACAGCAACTACAAAGGAAAACACTAAGCAAATAGCAATGTATGCTTTTTTTAGAAGCACTGATTCAATAGAGAATAACACTCAAAGAAATACCAAGAGCTTTGCAAAAATAGAAGCAAATCAATCTGCTTATCTATGGGCAAGGCAAGTTCATAATTTTAAGAAATCTAAAGCTTTTCTTGCAAAATGTTTGGAAGAACAGGATATTCACAGACATAATTCTAGAAAACAAAAAAAGTTCAATATTATTTTCATTCAAGAACTTCTATAGTCTTTTATTATGAACTATTCCAAGTTCAACTTCTAAAGAGGGAGAAAGGATTGTCAATGCTCCTAATCATTCATTATAGGTAAAATTTTCAAGACAGTTAATACATAATAACAACTATCCAAGAGTAATCACATATATCAATGTTCAACTTACTCAACTTTGATTCTCACTCAAAAAGAATATTTTAAATCACAGAGACATTAACCTCATTTCATTCTTTAATAAAGATACTATTTTCTTCATTATTAATGTCTACTCAGATGAACATCAAACAGTGTTTAAGTATTTTAAGGATACTAAGGTCAATATTTGCAATGTTCTCATAATGACAGAAGACTTTAATATTAGAGATAATGACTGGGACCTGTATTACCCTTACCATTTGACATCTAGTGATATTCTCTTAGAGATTGCTGACTTTTTCAACTTGAAGCTCTCTTTTCCTGTCAATCAAGTTCTTACTCAATATACTGATAATCCAAATAATGCTAACTTAGTTATTAATCTTATATTTCTTTGACTAGATTCAGAAGAAATTGGCAATCATCTGATTCTACCAGAATTCAGAAGCCTATCAGACTATGCTTCTCTAATAGTCAATATGTCTATCATTAAGGAGTATATCTGTCACAAACTTCATTCAGCTTGTATCTTCACAACTAGTAGACTGGTCTTCACAAACTAAGTTGTTCTAGAAAGCCCCAAATATAAGCTATCTACACATATGTAGAATATACAAAAGTGACAACAAACAACTGAGATATCAGGCCATTAGTAACTGTAAAGGTTTTGTTAGCTGATATCTCATAAACAGCTAGATGGATTCACACAATTAAACTTGCCTTGGAAAGTGCTCATCAAACTGTTTCTGATAATATATGATATATTACATAGCAATAAGTATTCATAGAGATATAAATATATCAATGTAGTGATATAATTAGTTACCTTCTAAAATTAGCCTGACATCTGCTATGACTAGAAACAGCCCTACAAGTTTTGATCATGTGATGGAAACAGCTTGTACACAGACCATCACTATTTTGTATATATACTTCTGTGTTTAAGGATTAGACCTTAGATTTAACAACATTGTTTATTATTATTGATACTACTCATCATCTATCATCACTATCATATTATACTGAACTTCTAAACCACTATCAAGTTATTTAAGTTTTAGCATCACAATCAGTGAGTAGCTTATTTTATGATAGTATCCAAGACAAATGGTGAATAATTATCAGGAATAGCAAAGAAAAGAAAAGATTTGTTACTGAACTTACAAATCCAATTATAAATATTGATACCACAAATCTCTCAAGTAAAGAATCACTTAAAAGAATTGTTTAGGAATATATGAAAATTTCAGATTCAATCTAGTATAAATTTTCCAAAATATGATGAAGTGAGAAGTATGGAGTTAACCTTAAAAAGTACCAATCCTCCAAGACAATGGAGAACTGGAAGAATTTCAAGAGAGTCATTAAGAAGACTAAGTGTTTATTTTTTAATGAGAAAATTTAAGAAATTATATTAAAAACAAGAAACCCTGGAATCTTATGAACTAGGTCAAGAAACATTGTTTGTTAGCTATTGAAACTATACAACATAACAGACATCTCTATATTGAGCTTAAGGATCTATGGTAGGCACTTTATCAAACATTCAATTCAGCACAAGATCATCAAATCAATAAGCAACTGTTAGATGAAATTTCTACAAAATCTGAATCAGAATAGCTCCTCTTTTTGAAAGAGGAGTTTAGAAACACTATTAAAAAGTACAATAATATATTGACACTGGAACTAGATCACATATTCTGGAAACATCTGAAATTTGTTATAGACAATGACAAATATTTCCTCAACATTTGTAATATTGCTAATGTATGTATCAATCTCAGCTACTAGCCATCACACTTCAAGATATCCTTTTTAATTATCATTTCTAAGCCTAATAAAAATAACTTATAACTTTCCAAAAATATTCTAACTGATTGTACTCCTGAATATTCTGGGTAAACTCATTGAGAAGATCATCAGTGATAGGCTATAAAATTAGTCCATTGCATCAAAATTTATTCATCCTAATCAACTGAGTAGATTGAAATAGTGCTTAACTACTAATGTAGGTCTCTTCCTTATACATTTCATTTGATTGAGTTGGATCAAAAGTCTTTGAACTAGTATCTTAGCTTTCAATATAGCTTAATTCTTTCTATTACTCAATTATTGACTCCTTTCTTTAATACTGGACAAAGCTAGTTTCAACTCAAGAATTTCAATTTTCTTCTCTTATTATTTAATAGATAGGAAAATTCAGTACATGTGGAACAATTTTGTTTCCTCTCTTTTTAGGGCAGATATAGATGTAGAACAAGAGTTTATTCTCTCTCCTATTCTTTCCACTCTCTATATTTTACCTATTTTTCATATTTTTGAAAAAAAACAAATAATATTATCCCAAGTCTTTCCATCTTATTTTTCTCTTTTATAGATAATGATCTTTTTATTTTAGAGGAGAAAATCTATGAAAAATCAAATACTTTACTTTTTTATAGTTATAACATCATCACTTTTTAATCCTCCTCCATTATATTTTAGTTCATTAAGAAAGCTACTTTTATGACCAAAGAATACATGGAGATATCTCAGCTTTTTTTTGATAAGAAGCTATTCTTTCATCAACATATTTGCTTCTACTCCAATAAAGCTCTCTTAACCATCAAGAGAATAAAAATGTTGGGGAATTCCATCAGAAGCTTATTGCCTCACTGTAAACAACTACTTTATAGAATATGCATTCTACTTATCACTCTCTATGGATCCTCTCTGTAGTATTCAAAAATGCCCTGCTATCATATCCTCTTAAAGAACTAAGAAAAATACAATGAAGAGCTACCATATAGATCACAGGAGCTTTTCACACATCTCTATCATAGAGAATTGAGGCTATTGCTAGCCTTATTTCTATACATTTACACTTGTTTAAGATAAGCAGTCATCAACAACTTAGAACTGCTTCTTTACTATCAAATCACATGATCAACTCTCTCTTTGAAAATAGACATGCTAAGAATTTATTGTTGCATCATACTTTACTAGAAAAGCTAATATTCAAGTAACAACTCAAAGTTAAGATTTATATTATAGATACCAATAATTATCTTAACAGGATTTTTTCTTATTTTGATTCTTTTCACAAAGAATTTTCTTCTGGTTTTAGACTAGTAGATAATTTTCCTGATTGTTTTTTGCATAGTAAACTATAAAGATAAAGAAAGTAAAGAAGTCTATCTTTGAAAACTCAACAAAATTTTTGAAAATACCTCATCAGATTCCAATTCAATTATCATCATTTCTAATACTAGTATAAAGAACAATATTGCTACATTAATATTGCATATCCAATCAGGTAATAATATCATTGCCAAAACTATTCATTATGCTATCAATATTATGTCAACTAAGGCAGAGTTGTTCACTATTAGATGCAAAATCAATCAAGCAGTTCAAGTCTCTGACATATCTTATATCATAGTCATTACTGATTCTATTCACTTGGCAAAATGAATCTTTGATTCATCATCTCATCCCTATTAACTTTAGTCTATTGCTATAGTCTAAGATCTCAGGATATTCTTCTATAAAAACTCCAATAACATTATTGATTTCTGGAATTGTCTGAGCAATGCTAAGTAGAATCATTATGTGGCCATTAACAAGGAAATAAAACAATTCAACCTCACTCTCATTCTTTTATGTAAATTATTATGGGATTTTATAAGAAAGATAAATACAATAATATCATATACAACTGGTAAATGATGTTTCAAGCATTAAATCTCAAAGGAAATCATTTCCTTGAATTATTAGATGATAAATGTCTTCTGGTTAATCCTACTTATATGAAAGATAGTTTTTGGCTCAAATAAATTAGTTACTCAAACTCTCTGTGTATAAGAGCAACTAAGGTGATTACAAACTATACTTCTATAAAAGAGTATAGATTAAGATTCTTTCTAAGAGAAAACTTTAGCTGTCTATATAAAACATATCCAATTGAATCAAGACATCATGAGTATAGAAGATACAGAAACTACTAAAATCCAAATAGAGAGTCTTTAAGTTATTTTGTATCATTTCTTAAGTATAACTCTGAAACCTTCTTCTTCTATAAAGGAATCACTTAATAGTAGTAATTCTGTTATTATCTCACTATAGCATATTTTTCTTCTCTTTCCTCTTCTTTTCTTTTTCTTTTTCTCTTTGCTATATAAGTAGTTATATTGTAGCTACTATAATTTGTCACCACACTCTATATAATAAATTATTAATTTCAAAAATAAAATAAAATAAAAATCACATGTGATGGTCACAATATATAACTAAAGTATGATATATTTCACACTTTTACATTAGTTACTTTCATATGTCACATGTAAAGATTAAAAAATAATAATATCATACTAGTATAGCTACATGTTGGCCTTATAGCAGCTATATGTAGTATTAGGATATACTAGAATAAGTCACATAGACTAAGGTATATAATATATAAATTCTCTTGTGTAAACCTTATATAAGATTCTTTTTTCACCTAACTCTTTGGCTTAGGTCATAATATATCTGTTTATAATAGTGATAGAACTTTTAATAAGGCTTATTAGATCTTAGAGATAGTAGATACTATACTCTATTACAAATCATACTTGGAGCAAACTTTGCTTATTATATCTAGTCTAAGTAAGCAGAACTCTATTCTTAGATTTATCTAGTTAAAGGCACACAACTTCAAGGTCAACTAATAGAAAGGAGAAATCATTAAGTATTTGATACATTATTACACCCGCTATTCTAGTTGTTAAGAAATCTAGAAAGTAGATAAGTACTTGATACATGCTCTACATGTATATCACTCTAGTTCCTTTCCCATCTTAAAAGAAGACTTTGAAGATGTTATTTACTCTTCCAATATGTTTGGCAGTTATGAAGAGAAATTATATAGCTTGTTAGTAAAATAAAGTAACAAATAAAGGAACCTCTATTCTTTCTCTTATGTTCAAAGATTTAAATTAGTTTTTGCAAAGGAGGACTTCAAAATTTTATTTTGTGCTATATCATTACTTGTATAAGTTTATGTGTAAACAAGATGTACTATTATGTTAACTGGATCATGGATATAGCTCATATGACAATAAGAATATAGTTCTAATAAATCCAGAGTTTTTGATAGTTCAAGTGATAGAAGGTATAGTCTTTAAAGATGAGAAACAAGATTACCTAACAGATATCTGGTATGGTAACTAACTGAGACAATATGAGAAACTAGTGGCTAGGACTACAAGAGAACTCCAACAGTCCTCTGCTGAGTCTGTACAATTTTTAGAGTGGTCAGAAATAGATGGTCTTCTTTGATTCTATAGCAAAATATATGTTTCTAATATTTGAGATCTCTGCTAATATATTAACAATATACACTAATTTTACTTTGTTAGAATTAGAAATAGTAAACTTTGTTTTATTTTCTATTTTGGACCTGGGGTTAGGGTTTAGTGTGTCATCACATGTCACTATCACACAATCATGGGTTATGATGAAAAATAGTAAAAGAGTCTGGAGAAAATGATATCATTATAGCATAGTTAATACATGTTGATTTTAAGATAAAGGCATGGCCTTGAGGATAGGCTAATGATAGTGTAGCATGAACCAGTAGTCTAGCATATATAAGGTAAACAGTTCTGTACAGAGTTTTCTATTGAGTTTTCTTATATTAATCCAAATATAAGATTCTTTTCTTATTTCAACTCAAAGAGATTTGAATTGTAACATACTTAGTGCTAGAAACTCAAAGAGTACTTGCCCTTATTCACAATTACTTGGCCTCTTAAGTAATATCCAGTATACTCATTTAAAGGGTTCTTTCTTGAATACTAAAGCATTACTACTCAATCTCACTAAATGTTTCAATCTCTTTGATACTGAGGCTATTCTAGGTTGTAGGCTGCTAGACAGCTTCTATAATTGCATCTCTTTCTATCCTTACAATCATTCAAGTCTCAGCAATTGTAAAACTTATTTGGAGTCTCTAAACTATCTTTATTCTAAGGCTTTTTCTTTTTTTCTCTACTTTTGTTGTTGTTACTGATGTAAGTGCTATACTCTCTAGAAATATACAGGCTATCTCTGCTATATATTTCTGGAGACTAGGCCACTAGGTGTTGTTTTAAAAGACTCTAACTAGTAGAGCAACTGATTTTAGTACTAAGTTGTTTGCTATAAGACTGAGAGTCTCTAAGGTTACCATATGGATATTGAATACATTATTGTTATAATTGATGCCTTATGGATTCTGCATGAACTAGGATCAAGGGTAATGATAGTATGATTGGCTGCACTGAAGTTATCTCAGTCAGCACCTCATATAGTAGGCATTGATTCATTGCTTTTCTCTCATGTTCTATAACTTATTTTCATTGTATACTGTGGACAATATCCTCAAGGACTTATAGTATATATAGCATAGACATACTACTGTATCCTTATGCTTTACCAATTGCATTCTCCCTACTTTTTATCTCAAGTCTTTATCTGAGTTGTAATCTGAGCTTAGTCTAAGGTTATAACAATTATTCTTTCTTATTTTTATTTTTATTTCATTTATTTTCTTATTTTGGACTTAAGATTAAAGTTATAATGTGATGTTACATGTGACTATTACAACTGTAACACACATATCACAGTCATATGATCATATAACATATAGAAAGTTCTAGAATAATAATATTATACAATATAGTTATCATATATAATATACATGACCTTTAGAGTAGGTTAGATGTAGCTGTGTACAGACTATTAGCCTAGTATATATATATATAAAGATAGATACATTGTACCAAGAACTTTATTAAGTTCTTTCATATAAATCTTATATAAGATTTTTCTTTTGTCTAACTCTTTGGCTTAAGTTCTAATATTTCTAGACATGTAAGGTATTATAAAACTTAAATAGTTGTCTCAGAGTTTCTGGTGGCCTCAGATATCTAGGTACATTAATTAATATATTAGCACTTCTGGCCTTTGTTTGTAAACTAAACTTATCTGATAATTACTACTTAGAAAACTAAACCTACTAGCTATATTAAATACAAAGTAGAATACCATTAGTGTGAACTTTGTTGTGGAACTTCTAGAGTCCATGGAATTTGATACAGTGATGACTATAACAGATTCTGTATTCAAGAAGGCCTACTATATTCCAACTCATATGACTGTTATAGCAGAGGGATCAGCAAGACTCTTTTTACCATGTTTGGAAAATTTATAGTCTTTTCTGCTATGTTGTTTTGATAGAGGTCTACATTGTATTATACTCTTTACTAAGGAACTCTATTATCTCCTCAAAGTTGAGATTGTTTTATCTATAGCTTAGAACCCTGTCATATACCAGCCCAAACACATCCAAACTATCTGACCATCATTATAAATAATACTTACATAGCATCTGTTCTATTTCAAATACCTGTGGAAGTGGATATTTTCCTTTCAATTTACATACTTTTCTTTAGTATAGATTAACCTAGTACTATTTTCTAGCCAATCACTTCATAACAAATTACATGACATCATAGTAATCTCTATGGAACTCTGGACTATATCTGAGGATTTTAAAGTAATCTAAGTAATTATTTAACTTCTCTGATTCTTAGATATTATCTTATTACTAAGTACTAGTATTTAAGCCATATGTATTTCTTAGCTTGAAAATCAACTAGAGTTTGTACTTCTCTTAGGTGCCTATACTAAACTCCTTGACTTTCCTCATGTCTTACTTCCCTCATTATCTTTTTCAAATTATAACCATCATGATATATAGAGATGTAGTGTTTAGCTGAAGCCAAGGTTATCCCAGATTTGTATTCACATATCTCAGATAATGTTCCCATACTTCATCTGACTTTATCCATAATTTTCCTACAAGTTGCTTTCTCATCTAGGCATAATTCACACTCTAACACATCTACAGTTAGATAGACAGATAAAGCAAGTGAATCAAAAGCTTAATCAATATCTCTAGATTTTTGTTAATGAGTGGCAGATCAATTGGTATAATCTCCTGCTATTAGCAGAGTATTAGAACAACAACCATGTGTATTTATTGATTTAGCAGCCACCATTCTTCCTTGATATAGGGCATTTTCCACTAATGGTATTTGAGCCTTATTAACAAGAGTCTAAGTAGGAAAGTGTCTCAAAATTAATGGAGCAGATGAAATCTACTCTTAAGAAAGTCAATTTCACTATTCAAAAATCCCACAATAATATAGCCAGAAAGAAGCAAAGAAAGAGCAAGGGAAGAAAAAGAAAAGAGATAGGGTGGAGAAATAAAGAAATAAAGAAAATAACAAAAAAATAGAAGAAGAAGAAGAAGATAGAGGTAAAGAGATTAGCAGAAAAATAGTGTAAAGGGACTGCAAACTCCACTATCCAACATCAAGCCTGCAGAGTTCATTGAACTAACTTTATCATCTTTACCTGCAAACTCTATCCATCTCTATCATTAATGTGGTCATCTTCTTATGCCCATGGTCACTATTAGATAAGTCTTTGCCAATTTTAGATATTATTCTTGATATTTCCATTAGTATCTTAAACTACCTAGTATAATTATTCTGGGCTTATGTCGGCAGTGTTCTATCTGATTGTTATAGACTTTTTGAGTATAGACTTATTGAGTACTTAGAGTAGTTTTCACCTTCAGAGAACCTCATTCTGTTCTCTTAGGTTTTTTCTAGAGATAAGTTATATATTAAATATCAATAGATAATATACTTAGGTTTTTCCTAGAGCTTGGAGTGCAAACTCTGTTTCCATTCCAGTTGTTCTAACAAATAGGAGATTTGGAATGAGAAAGAAGAAGTAGCAAGATCAGAGGAAGAATTAAAAAAGCTAGTGCCAGAACAATTTAACAAGTGAATTCACATCTTTAGAAAGAAGGCAAGTGAGCAGACACCCACTTGGAAGATATGGAATCACATAACAGACTTAAAAAGAGAGGTTTTTACCAAATAAAGGGAAAGTTTATTCCTTATCTCAGGATGAATGAGAAGGGTCAGGAAGTTCATATAAGAGTGGTTGTACAAAGGGTATATCAGACCCTCTAAGTTGTCTTAGATAGTACTAGTTTTATTTGTAGAGAAGGAAGGTGGAAAGAAGTATATAGTACAGGACTATATATATCTTAATAATAGACTGTAAAGAATAATTATCTCTTATCCTTAATTTTGGATATTGTAGAGAACATAGGTACTAAGAAAGTATTTACTAAATTAGATTTACAATGGGGCTATAAATAAAGAAGAGCAATGAGTGGAAGGCTGTTTTCACAATGCTGAAAGAGTCATTTGAACTGAAGATGATATTCTTTGGGCTGACAAACCTATAAGCCACTTTCAAACAATGATGAATGAAATTTTAAGAGCCTGATTAATATGGCTAGCTTTATAGATGATATGATGGTGGAAATAGAGAAGGAGAAATGGCATGACAAAATAATAAAAGAGGTACTGAAAAGAAGAGAGGAGAATAACTTATATATAAAACCAGAAAAATACAAATGGAAGGTAGAGAGGGTTAGGAGTAGTGATCAGACTGGAGGAGATCAAGATGAAGGAGAAGAAGATGAAAGTGATACTTGAATAGCTAGCTCATAAGAGGATCAAGGACATACAGAAGTTTTTAGGACTTGCTAACTACTATCAGTGATTTATTAAAAGCTTTGAAAAGATTGAAAGACAATCACACAAGTTAGTAAGAAAGGAGCAGAAGTGGAAGTAGGGAGTTAGGCAGGAGAAGATGTTTGAGAAGCTAAAGAAGAGGTTTATAAAAGAACTGGTGCTAGCAATACTAGACTTAGATGAAAAAAAAACAAGGATAAAAGTAAATACATCAGAGTATTATCAATAGAGTATAAAGATAGGAGGTAGCGGCTAGTAGCCTATCTTTCTAAGTTATTGAATAAAACCAAATACAACTATGAAATTCATGATTAGGAGATATTGGCACTTACTAGGGGCCTAGAAACCTGGAGGCATATATTGGAAGATGTTAATTTCCAGTTTGAAATCTAGACTAACCCCAAGAATCTGGAATACTTTATGAAAGCACAGAAGTTAAACTGATGACAAGTAAAACATTATATCTCTCAAGATTCAACTTCACTCTAAAGCATGTACTAGTGATACAAATAGAGAAGATATATGGACTAAGTAGAAGACTAGACTGGAAAGTAGGAGTAGAAAACTAACAAAAATTTAAAAAAATATTAAAAAAACATAAAAGCAAAGAATAAAGAGATAGTTAGAATAGTAGAAAAGATAAAGAAGGCAGGGGTAAAGGTGTTAAGAAGAGATAACTAGGAGATAGAAAACAAGTTAGTACTGAGAGAAAGAAAGGTCTATGTCCTGAAAGATGAGGTTTCATAACTAGAGGTCATTTGGTTATATCACAATGTACTAGTAGCCATACATAGAGGAAAGTGGAAGATAACAAAGTGGGTAACAAGAAATCATTGGTGGCTAGGAGTAATGAGAGATGTGAGGAGATATATGAAAGGGTGTGATTTATACTAAAGAATGAAAAACATCATGAAACTACCAGCAAAGAAGCTAATGGCAAATGAGATTCTGGTAAAGTTATATTTAATAGTGGACTTTATCATAAAGTTGCCATCATTAGTAGAGAAGAATGTAATCTTAGTAGTGTACAATAGGTTGTCCAAATGACACACTTTGTGGTAATAACAGAGGAGATGATGACAGAAGAACTAGTGTAAGGGAACCAACAACTCCAAACTCCAGTATTATACTATCTCTACTGTCACTTTCTGCAAAATTTGGTTATTACCAATGCTTATACTATCATTTCCCTGTACTTCTAAATATCATCAGATAAGTCTTTATTATTTCTAGATATTGTTCTCGGTATTTCCATCAGTATTTCTGACTGCTTGCTACAATCATTCTAGTCTTATATTAGTACTGTTTTGTCTAATTGCAATGAACTGATAGAGTACTTAGGGTAGTTATTGTCTCTAGAAAACCTCATCCTGTTCTCTTAGGTTTCTCTGGAGCACAAACTCTATGAAACTCTATATTTCTATACCAGTTGCTCTAATAGCTAGTATAACTATTTAGAGATAACATCTGGAAGCTACATGGTCTACTAAAAAGCATTATATCTGGTAGAGGTTTCTAATTTGTACTAGATCTGATAAGGAAGCTAAACAGAATGTTGTGCATTACAAAAAAGTTGTCAATAGCATTTTATCCTCAAAGATGAGCAGATAGAATGAATGAACCAGAAGTTGGAACAACATCTCTAGTACTTTGTAGATTACAGACAAAAAGACTGGCCTAATATTAGGAACAGACCAGTTACTGAACTAGTTATACTAAAAGTGCACAATATCAAGCTTAGCTTTGACATCTGACTGGTACTATATATGTACTTCATACTATACTTCTGACACTTATATAGCTTACTATAGTAGAACTTGTAGTAAATAGCAAAGTCTATGTAGCAACAAAAGTCTTATTATTTATAACAAACCACAGAAGAGAGCTGAGAATAAGGATAGACATTAAAAGGAAGAGAAGAGTAGAAAAGGCAATGGGATTTGTAGAAAGAATGAAGAAAATAGAAGAAAAAGTAGAGATAACACTAAAGGAAATCCAGGAATAAATAAAAATACAAATGTATAGAGGATAGAAGGAGGTATAAAAGTGGAAAAAAGATAATATGTGTAAAAGGATTATAAACTCTATTATCTGTTATAAAAAATAGAAAGTTTACTATCTCTGTAAAGACATTATCTTCAATCTCTAACCTTAAAAATATAGACTTTGTTGTACTAACTCTGCTATATTTGTATACTAACTCTGACTACTATAAACAGTAGAAACAGTAGACTTAGTTTATTTTATTTTTAGACTTAGAGTTAGGGGTTAGTATGACATCACATGTGACTGTCACAAAATATAATACTATATCATATATCTATCATATATTATAATTATAGTTATATAATATCACACAAAAAGATGTTGAAGGTTCTAGAATAATAATGTTATATACTACTAGCCTAATGTATATAACTCAAAAGAAGATCTAACATCTAAAAATAGAAGTATACTTAGATTTGTGAAGCAGAATTAGTTTGTAATATACTATATACTGTAGTAGTGTTATGGTCTTGTATGTCTATGCTCACACTCTGCATAGAAATTGGTATCTCATGTATTGGTTAGTACATCCACAGAAATCTTCTGACCTATATACTCAATTCTATCAACCTGTAGCTAAACTATCCTTACATTTTTCTTGCTGGTTTCTTCAAATTCTATTATCTATCTCAGACTACTTTTTATCTTTATCAAATCTTGAATCATAATGTTGAAGCACAGTGCAAAGAGCATGTACAAATAATGACATACTATATTATTACTGTTGTTCTTATGTGAACAAGCTACTTTACTAAATTTATCTGTGTTGGTGCCTTGATTATGGTATTCATAGTTTCTTCTTTTGAGTATGCTCCTTACCTAACAACTATTTATCTTATGTAATGTACTCTGAAGGCACTCTTTAAGTTGAATCTTACAACTGATAATACTAACTTATACTCACCTTGCCAGCCTTTTCCAGGCTACTAGAACTCTTTAAAGCTTGTTTAAAAGTGATAACTTGGTACTAACAATATATACTCAAGAAATAGTAATTCAAAAAATACAGAGAATATAAATATAAAATAGAAACTAAGACAATCAGAAAAACTTCTAAGGTTTTGAGAGTATATAGTTCCCTTTCCATTTGCAACCTGATATTAGCCTAATATTCTTTTTCTGCTCACAAATACTAATTTTATTTCCTACTAGCTGCTTCTACTTATAAGCCCATTCCTAATCATATATGTTCATGTCTTGTTTTGCAGTCTGGATGCTTGTAAAGATTCTGGTCATGCTTGCAAGCATCTGTTCTTTATAGCTAGTCTTTTGTAAGTTCTATGATGTTATCTGTTCCCAAAGACCCTATATCTGAGATCTAGTTTGTTCAATGGCTAATACACTATTTCTCAAATAGATACCAACTCAAGAGAGTCTGAGACATCATCTAGAAGTACAAATTCTTCTTTCTAATGCCTTTTCAAAAGGTGTGAAATGCTTAGAAATCTTATAAGAGTATGTTCTTTTGCAACAAAAAAGCATTTTCCAGTATAACAGTGGAAAAGTTGCTATGTTCTTCAGAGTATTATGAGAATGAAAATCTATGATTATTTTGTGGCAAGATTTATATTTCAAACACTGCAGATTTTTATGGAGAAGTAGTTGACTTGTACCATGATTTGAAAATAGTTGGATATTTAGATAGGTGGAAAACCCTAGAGCTAGTTTCTTATAAGATAGACACTTTGTACTTGGAACTCTATTGAGTTCTCTTGTGTAAACTCTATACAAGATTTCTTTCTTGACTAAACTTTAAGTCTTGAATTGTAACAACTACTTACCTTTACTTCCAGATTGTCCTTAGTTATCCCAGATTGCTATCAAATAAGTCTTTCCTATTCCAGACATATTCTAGATATTTCCATTGGTATTCCTAATTATTTTGTCACTATCCTTCTTTGACCTTGATCTGTTCTCTTAGGTTTTTCTGGAAATAATCGATGTAAACTATAGTAATATCAATAATATATAGGTTTACTAGAAGCTTTAAGTATAAAATACATGTTCCTACCATGGTTGCTCTAACAATAGAGTGATGCTGAGTACAAAGAACTTAGTGTTCAAGAAAAGACTAGCTAAGAAGCTAATAAAATAATATGTTAGGCCATATACTATAGAGGAAATAGTGTTACCAAATGTAGTCAAGCTAAGACTGCTATCCTCAATAAGAATGCATCTGGTGATAAACATTTATAGAGTAGTGATATATAAAGAACTGATGAGAAGGTAGAAGGTAGAGAAACTAAAGCCAGTAGAAGTGGATAAAGAAGAGAAATAGGAAGTTAGGAGGATCCTTTACAAAAAAAATAAAAGAAGCAGTAACAAAGTTTGAAGAAAGGCTGAGTATAGAGATAAGAAGACAAGAAAAGATATTTAAGGCAGAAGATAGTGAACCTAAGAGAAGACAATTATCTAGAAAATATATGGCAAAGATACTGTATAGTTGGAATGATGAGAAGTTTGAAGCTAAGTATTTGAAAAAGCTGGAGATGAATCTCGAAGAAGTGTGATGTTAGAACTTGTAAGTGTAGACTTGGTCATTTTCTCAGTTTTCTCAGTTTTCTCTTTTTATTTTCATCTATTTTTTTAAATTTAGTTTTTCTTTTATAGACTTGGCTAAGAAAGCATAATATAATATCACATATGACAGTCACAAATGTCACAAATCATGATACTGTTACAATTATGGTCATATATTATGTGATCTGATAAAATATTATAGAATTTTGTTAGATATGGTTCATACTCAATGTAAAAAGCTGTAGAATTATACTGGAGTTCAAAATAAGTATAGAAAGTTGTTCAAGAATATTGAGTTGTGGACTTTGAGAATAACTTTCAGCTTTAGCTTATATGCTGTGTTATCTGCTTATTGCTTAGTTACAATTTCAGAAGAAGTGTGTAGAGTATTCAAAGTTCAGTACTTGTTACATCTTGTTTTGGTCACATTCATTCTAACCCATGGATAATACCTCTTTCCTCATCTATACTTACCAACCTCTTCTAGTGTAGATTATATTCCATTACAATCACCTATCAATCTAAGGACTAAACTCTGTATTTCTTATCAAATTCATGGAGTTCCAATTAACAACTTCTATAGTATATAACAATCTAGAGTATGTATAGTAGTAGAATGTTATTAGATTATCACTTCTATATTTAAGAATGTTGGCTACCATATACTATTCCTTAGTCTGATAATCAACTTGTCAGAATCTTAGAATAAGGGCTTAGTCTTATTTCATCTTTTTCTATTTTTCTATTATCTAGTAGTAGTAGTTTCTAAAAATAAACTTAAGTAGGATGGAAAAGGTGATGTCATATAATCACAAAGCATGACACTACATTACAGTCACACAGTCACATGACCATAGAACATAGTAGAACCTGCTAGAAGGTTTTAGTCATACTTTAGGATAGATTAGAGTAAAAGAGTGCACAGACCACTTTCTAGGGTATATAAGAAGGGCTAGATGGTAGTAGGAACTCTACTGAGTTCTCTTGTATCACTCAATACAAGAGTAGGCTTTTGTTCTAAGCTCTAAAACTTAAGCTCATAACACAACTTAGATTATGCTATACTTGCACTAAGCATATTTGAACCTCTTTCTTTGAAATACAACCATGCAATAAGTTAGGCTAGATATAACAATCTTCTATTAAAGCCAAGATTATCTTTGTTATAACTTAAGACTGAGAGTTTAGTCAAAATAAACTTATATTGTTTAGTATAAAAGAACTTGGTAAGGCTCTTAGTACAGATGTATTTACTTTATATATTTCTGGTACATTGTTGTAACTTAGGTCTTTAAGTAAAGACAAAAGATTACTTTTGTATTGAGTAATATAAAAGAACTCAATAGAGTTCTAAGTATAAACTAGTCTACCTTATATACTACAGACCATGGTCTGTGTGCACACTACAACTATCTTATTCTAATATCTATGTACTTTCTATAAGACTAATATGTTGTTAACATATTATATGACATTACCCATTTTAAAATTTTCTATATGCTTCTCCATGTTACATGATAGTGTGACCGTGACTGTGACTACCCTGTGACATGTTTCACACCTCTGTCACATGTAACATCATGCCACTTCTTCTACCTAAGTACAAAATAAAGAATAAGAAAAAAACTCCAAATAAAATAAGAGAAAGAAAATAAAACCAAAATAAAATTATAATCAAGTCTAGTCCATTGTACACAACTATGACATGTATGGCCTGTATACATCTATATTTAGCCTATCCTGAATATTATAAGTTTATATAAATGAAGTCATTATATTTTTTATAATATATGACATTACCTTTTTATGATGTTGTTACTGTGACAGTGACCTTCATGATCTGCATAATAGTTATCACACATTGTCACATCACCTTGTTCCTTCTAAGTTTAAAATAAGAGATAAAAAGAAAAAGAAAAGAGATAAAAAATTCAAGTAAAAATAGAAAAGACTTTTAAGTAAGAAGCTAGAACTGGAAAAGAACAAGTCCACTGTTCTTGATTCTGACAGTCTTATCTATGTATAACCACTTCCAATCTATTTTCTAACCTTATCTTCTAACTCAACCTATCTTCTATGCTATTTGTAAATAATCTTAGTAAGTGTAAATCATTTGTAACAGTATTATCAGACTACATAGCTACTATCACAACCTGACCCTTACTCTGATAAAATAGTATTTTCTCATCATAACTCTATCTTTTTCTCTAGACTTCCACTATATTTGTATGAAAATATAATATTTCTATTATTCCAACATTGTCCATAGAACTAGAACTGTTCAATAAATTATTCAACAATTTCATTTCTAAAACATTCTTTTTGTCTATCACTTTTCTATCTAGCTACCAAATAATTCTAAATATATATATTATTGGCTTATCCAACACAATCTGTTGATTGACTGGACTACTAGACCTATCACTTTCTAACCAAGCTTAAGGAGGAAAAGCTACTTCTTAAAAACCTAACACTTGTGCTTTTTGAAAAAATTCTACTTATGTCTAACTTCTCTAAACTTCTAGCTTTAAACCCAAATCTTCTTGTCTCCAACTCCACAATGTTATTATTAGTACTTAATTATATATTTAGACAGCATGAATGACAGGCTCAACAACTTTCTACCTCACACTTTACTTTACTAATCTTACTGGAAGAATAGCAAGGATTATCAGAAGACATGTATTTATACTAAGATTGATCTCTGTTATATATATCACTTGATATGGATTACAGAAGGTGATGAATGAAAAATAGCCTTCCAAACTCACTATAGATCCTTTGAATAGATGATAATACATTTTAGTCTAACTAACATCTCTGCAGTCTTCTAACAGGATACTTTCTCAGATTTTCTAGACACCTACATAGTGGTATACCTCAATGATATTCTGATTTATTTGGATAACATGTTCCAATATTGAAAACATGTCAAAGAAGTATTGTATTGACTTTGCAAAGCTAGTCTATATATAAGTTAAGAAGTGTAAGTTTTA
>Ga0157357_1000204_pt1 | contig 24404 bp, 29 predicted proteins | sample AttcapACBM1_FD_111485 | JGI IMG/M metagenome (GOLD analysis project Ga0157357, IMG submission 111485) | Fungus gardens microbial communities from leaf cutter ant in Botucatu, State of Sao Paulo, Brazil - Atta capiguara ACBM1 | ecosystem: Host-associated > Fungi > Mycelium > Unclassified ... | reverse complement strand
CACCGCATATGCCTTTCGTTGACGATAAACAAACCGTTATAGCCTCTGAAATTATCAAGAGGCTCATTGAAATAGGCATAAATGCGTTTCAGCTCCTCATAGGATATACCTCTTCTGAGGTCTAATTTTTGTCGGGCGGTTTGATTATGTACGTTAAGTATTTCAGCCATTAAAGATGCGCGTTTTCTTTTAGCTATTCCTTTTCGATCAAACACTGACAATATTCTGTCCCGGTTAATGTTTGACTGACTCATTTTCAATCCTTTTGTTTTGTCATTCGCAATGGCTTGAGGAACCCGGTAGATATGAACAGGCAATGATAACCCCAGTTAGACGATTTAAAACGTGCAGTGTTGGGTGTTAAATTACTGATAAATAATAAATTTAAAAGATTGCTCTTGAAGTTAAGTGCTTTTTGATTCAAAAACCATTCAATAAACTAATCAAAAGTTACTCACACGGCCGACTTGTAGATGCTGATTTGAGCGATAACACTGATGCGTTTTATTCGTGAGGGAAGATGATTACTGGCGGGAAGAAGAATCAGGGTTATGAGTTCATTATAGTTACCCAACTTTATTAGCTGTAAAACAGAACACTACAGCTTCATCCTCGCGTGCATGAAACTGTGTCGTTCTCAGCGCTGGAAATAAGAAATGTTTTGAGATTTCGATTTGTCTTTGAAAAATTAAAGTTAATCAATATTGAATCGAGTAATTAGTCATATTTGTTTTGCAAGATGTACTGGTATCCACCAGTATTGCTGTCCTTTATATGCCAGTGCGTATAAAACTGAGGTGCTTTTCCAGAGCAGCCCTAGTGAAACAGATGGGCGATTAATACGGATGCAATAATATTTACCCTTGTGGGTTTTTCAATCAATTCGATTCCGTATTGGGCGATTGCACAGGCAATTTCATTTTCATGCTGGTCTAGTTGGCCAGTAAGCAGAATAACCGGAACCTCATCGCTCCCTGCTCTTACTGTTTTAACGACTTCAGCAGTATTGATCTCATAATCCAGCAGCCAGTCTATAACGTAGGCATCAAAAGTATTCTTTTTCATCTGTTCAAGCAGTTCAGCCTTGGTCTTAAACAGGGTAGAATCAATGCCATACCTGTTTGAAACTGACTCCATGAGTTCAAGGATTTCTGGATCGTTATCTAAAATGGCAATTTTGGGTGGAGGCAGCACCTCCATTTTAACAACTTTTTTCAGTTCTTTATGTATCTGATTAGACGTGTGATTTACTACCCAAAGCCCCCTGTCTTTAAAGGCATAATTGACACCGGGCTCCTGCCTTAAAACCTCTTCATCATCGACTTCTATGTTACATCGAATGTGCATATCGTTAGCGATAAACAGTCCGTTGTGGCTGGTCCGTTTGCTCAGCTTTTCCCGGAAGTAGTCATATATCTTCTGTACTTCACCGAATTTTACGCCGCGCTGCCCGTCCAGTTTCTGTTTGGCACTTTTATACTGAATCCCCAGAATCCCGGCCATTACAGTGGCCTGCTTTCTCTTCTCTATTCCTCTCCTGGCGAACAGTTCCAGCACTTTCTCCAGATTTACGTTTGTTTTTTCCACCTTTTAACCTGTTCCTGTCGTTGAGTAGTGGGGTATGGCCTGCCTGAGAATCAAAGATACTCATATAAGTGAATAATACATGATAAGAACAGGTTTGAGGACGGTAATGATTCTATAAGTTTCTAAAACCTATAGAAATTTATGCCCTGTAATAAATTCGTAATAAAAAAACCTCAAAAACATCCTCATTTGGATCTTCACAATGCGTGCTAACTTTTAGTATAGTTTTGTAAACGCAACGCAAACTGCACACACAGCCTGTCGCCAGGGCCTTGTAGGTAAAGCGTGGTGATGTTGAACCGACTTTCTCTCATCTGATTTGAGGCAGTTTCCGGTGAGGAATAAGTAACATCTGTACTGACGTCGGTTTGCAAAGGGAGTCTGGCTCAGACCTGTCGCCACAATGGTTATGAGCATGACGTTGAGCCTTACGGGCAATATGCATGTTGAGCCTGTAATTAAGCAACCGTTGCTGAAAAAACACAAAACCATTTTTTATAAATACTTTAAAGCCAACACCAGGGCTTTTTTACTCAGGCAGTAATTTAATTATTTATTCTACACACAGCAGGAGGTCAACCACCCGGAATCCATTTCTGGCTTTACCCGTTATATATCTGAAAACCGCATATGTAATTAACTTGCATATGTTCTTTTCGATCGTCTCATACAGGATTAAATAAATGCACGCTGATAAATTCGTTTCCGGGGAACCGGTTGACGTGGCGGTAGCATTGCCTGAACGCCCCCGAGTGCGGCCAGGTAATTTCATTCAGTACATCGCCTCCCGTCTTAAAAACCTCCGCATCACCCGATTCAGACCCTTTAATAAAAACAACCCCCCCGCACTGCAGAACGCGATGCTTTTCGCGCTGATGCTTGCGGTCGTCATTGTCCCGCACGTGGCCAGCGCCACCGACCTGATGGCTTCGCAGACCGGTGATGCCACCGATACGTTCGGCCTGAACAGTACCGTTCTGCGCTGGATTTATATGGGTGAAATCGTGATGTCCCTCGTGGGCTTCATCAAAACCCGCAACCCGCTCATCTTCGTCGGCCTGGTCATCATGCTGGTCATCTCCCGCGCCTTATACGGAATGATCGGGACCTGACCGATGGACGAGTGGGAATCAGCCAAATACCGCTTCCCCGAAACCCTCAATCAGCAGAAGCGCTGGCTGGGTCTTCCTCCCGAGGAAGCGTGCGTGCTGCTCACGTTCGGGTTAATCGGGTTCTTCTGCAACAACTTTGTCACCATGCTCTGCATCAGTGCCGTTTTCTGGATGGGTATCCGTCACCTGAAGAAAGGGCAGGGGTCCTGGTGGCTCCTGAATCTCCTTTACTGGTATCTGCCCACCCTGTTTTTCAGGGTGCGACTTCAGCGTATCCCCGATTCCTGTAAACGCCACTGGATGCAGTAAGTCTCATGCCGCCCTTTCGGGCGGCCTTTTCCCCGCAAGTGGGAGGAATAATGAAGCTCGAGGTTAAAGAATCACGCGACCGCCTGCTGGCCCTGCTTCTGCTCACGCTCAGCGGTCTGCTGATTGTCAGCGTTCTGGCCAACTGCATAACCGGTTCGCTGGCCTGGTACTGTTACTGGCATCAGCGGACCATAACCACGCCAATGGTCTATGACCGCCCCTTTTCATCGACCATGGACGGCGGGGACGACAACCTGTACAGCATGCTGGCCCGATCGCTCATCAGCCTTCGCCTGAGCGTTACCCCTGAAACCGTGGACAGACAGCATGCGCGGCTGCTGAGCTGGGTACCGCCGGAGGAGCGTTCTGCGCTGAAGAAAGCGCTGGTCATTGAGGCAAACTACATAAAGAAAAACGGCATCTCCAGCGTTTACAGCATTGAGCATGAAGCCACCGATCCTGAAACGGGCGACATCATCGTGGGCGGCACGATACATGCCAGCACCATGAACGGCACCGTGGCGCTGAACCAGCCCGGCGCTGTCCGGACTGCCACCGCTAACGGCATCTCAAGAACCGACCTGCCTGACGAGAAAAAAGCATACCGCCTGCACATTCAGTACGACAACGGGCTCATCCGCCTGACGGCGTTCCCTGAAGTAGCGTGGCCTGCCATTTTCAACAACGATGATCCCGGGACAAAACCATGAAAATCTCCCTGACTGCCGCACTGGTTGCCGGTGCCTGCCTGTCGCCCTGCGCCGTCGCCGCCATCAGCGGCCCTGCGGGCACGGTTTTTGATAACAATGCGCATCTGCGCTCAAAGATGAGCCTTACCAGTCCAAACAAAATCATCATCGACGGCGAGCTCATCACCGGCGTGTCGGGTCCGGACGGCGCGTTCACGCAACAGAACACGGCTGACGGCGCGCTGCTGATTACGCCGCTCACGCCGCACGACTTTACCATCTTTCTGGAGACCACCGACGGCATTGGTCTCTCTCTCGACGTGGTGCCGGAGAAGGGGAACGGGCGCACGCTGCTGCTCATACCGGCTCGCACCCGTCTGAAACCGAATCCGGACGCGAAAGCCTGGGAGGAAAGCCAGCCTTTCCAGAAAACCCTGGTGGCGCTGGCGCGTACCGTGGTTAACGGCGGCGTACCGGACAACTACACCGAGATTTCCGCCTCGCAGGGGCCGGACTACACCCCGGCCGCGGGCGTACTGCTCACGCCGGAGCGCCAGCTGGCAGGGGCGCATTTCCGCGTCATGCGCTACCGGATGAAAAACACCGGCTACGTCACCCGGGCTCTGACGGAGAAACAGTTCTGGCAGAAGGGGGTACGCGCCGTAATGCTTTCCACCCGCACGCTTTATGCGGGCGGAGAGGGTTACGTCTGGGTGATTTTTTCGACCGATGAGGGGGGGGCATCGTGAGCAACATCAATACCGTCACCCGCCGTCGTCAGTGGCTGATAGCCGGCGGCGCACTGGCCGCCATGACCGTTACCGGCGGCGGCATCTGGTTTTACAACCAGCATCAGGCGGCGCTAAAGCACCAGGCGGCGCATAAGCCTGCCGACCTGACCGGTACAGGCCTTGTCACCCCGAGCTTTACCGACGCGGTGACGACCTCCGTCCTGACGCAGCAGCAGAACAAAACGGCCGGGCTTGAGCAGGGACTGAAGGACCTCAATACCAAAGTCGACGGTCAGGCGGCCTCGCTTGACCGCAAGCTGGAGCAGATAACGGCGGCGCTGGACAAACTTCAGTCACAGGGCAGCCATTCTTCTGCGCCGGCTGGCGCAACCGGCACGCCGTCTGGTCCCGGTTCAGCTCAGAACGGGCCGGTTCCGCTGGGACCGGCCGGGCCGGCGCAGTGGCGTATCACTGATCCGGCAGGTGGTCCCGCCAGCGGTCAGGGCAGCCGTTTTTATCCCGGTCAGGCTCAGGGCACGCTGCCCGCGGCTGCCGCGTCGCAGACGGGCGGGCTGATGCGTAAAACCTTCACCTACGCCTCGCTCAGCCGCAAGTGGCCGCATCTGCCCTGGATTTCGTCCGGCTCATTTTCACAGGCCGTGATGATCGAGGGGGCCGACGCCAACGCCAGCGTGACCGGTCAGCAGAACACTACGCCGGTGGTCCTTACTCTTATAGGCGACGTGTCTATGCCCAACGGCAAGACCTACAACCTGGACCAGTGCCGTGTAACCGGTGAAATTTACGGTGACATCTCCAGCGAGCGCGGTGAAGTCCGCACTAAAAACATCAGCTGTAACCTGAAAAATGGCGACCACATCGATATGGAATTTCACGGTCACGTGGCTTATCAGGGCAAGCAGGGCATCCGCGGCAAGCCGGTGATGCGTAACGGACAAATCCTCTGGAACGCGGGCGGTTCAGGCTTCCTGTCGGGCCTTGGGGACGGCTTCAAGTCGGCGGCCACGCCCATGGTGGGCCTGGGCGGGGCGGCCAACGTTGGTGCCGGGGACATTTTCAAACAGGGCTTCGGCGGCGGTGCCAGCAAGGCGGCCGACACGCTGAGCCAGTACTACATCAAACGTGCTGAGCAGTATCACCCTGTCATTGATATCGGTGCCGGCAACGCCGTTACCGTGGTGTTTCAGCAGGGCTTTCGCCTGAAGACCATCGAGGAACAGGAGGCTGAGAAAGACAAACAGAACACCTCACAGGTTCAGGTGCAGGAAACGGCGGCCAACACGCCTGCCGTTAACGCTAACGGCAGCCGCCCGGCGGTGCTCGACCCCAATGAAGTACTGAAGCAGGCCAGCCAGCTGCGGCTGGGTGACACCATCAACTGACAGGAACACGCCGATGAAACAGTGGTACGTACTGCAGACGCTCTTTGGTCAGGAAAAACGCGCGGAAGCGCATCTGGTGAACCAGAACGTGGAGTGCTGGTTTCCTCTTTACACCGGCCGTCGGCTGGCGGACGGGAAGGTCACCTCCGTGAAGCCCACGCCGCTGTTTCCCGGCTATGGCTTTGCCTGCTTCGATCCGGAAAAAATTCACACCACCACCATCAAGGCCACGCGCGGCGTCTCGCAGATTGTGCGCTTTGGTGAACGCCTGGCGGTCATGAGCGATGCTCAGATGAAGGCGCTAAAGGCCGGCGCGGGGCAGGTGGCACAGACCTGCGAAAAGCCGCCGGTGCACGGTGACACGCTTATTCTCGAAAGCGGCGTATTTGAAGGGTTTGAGGCGGTATGGCATGAGCCTAAAGGCGCAAAGCGGGCCATTATGCTGATTACCCTGATGGGCAAGATTGTCGAACTGGATATGAGAAAAGTGCGCAATGAAGGCATCCGGTTCCGGTTTAAAAACAATGGGGAGGTAAGGGTATGAACGGCAAACCCGTTATGAATGATTCGAGAGAACGCCTGACAGCCTTTCTGCTTACGTTTCTTATGCTGGCTCTCAACCTCGGCACTATTGCCATCATGCTTGAATGGGGAGTGGAACCATCCGGGGGCATAACCTGGCAGGTATGGCGGATGCTGTTTTTGTTAGCCGCTTCTACGCTGTGCTTACAGCTGCTTTATTCAGGCCGCGGGTTGAGTATTGTTACGGTTTTATCAGGGTTCGTCACCTGGTTCATCGTGCCTGCGGGCTGGCTTGTTGAGGTTGCCAGAGCCGGTCACTTTCAGGTGGCCAGCAAAGCATTCCTTTATATGGGGCCCTGCACAGGCGTTGTGCTTTCGTTCGGCGCGGCCGTATTTGTCCATATGTTCGAAACAAGACGCCGGTAAACGGGACGGGGCAGCAATGAAAAGATTCAGCTTCAGGACGTATGTGCCACTGCTGGTTAAGGAGTGACAGAGTATGACGACCGGTAAGGTGTTAAATAAGCGATCATCGAAGCGCAAAGAAATCCTGCTCTCATATCTCGTACTCATGGTTTTTTGCGGGTTACTGTCGGGGCTCATATTGTATGTGTGTCCGAAGATAGTCCATTCCAGACTCGCAGATAAACAGCAACAGGTTGGCTCGCTGGCGATGGTGAAAAACAACTGTCACGGCTTCTTTAGCCACGATGACGATGTTTCTGTGCTGGTGATGACCAGCGGTTACGTGGTAACAGTCAGCGGTTGCATAAATGCCGATCCCGGCACAGCGGTGATGGAGCCGAAAACCAGTTTCTTAACGGACCCTGATGATTTCGGTAAATACTGGTGTGTTAATGATACTTGTTATGAACGCACCGGCAAAGAAAATAACTGAGGAATCAGGCCTGGTTTGCTGAGGCGTTTTTCTTATCAGCTCCAGCGCTTCTTTATTTTTAAGCAAATTCAGTACGTTCATTTAACGCTTCTCACTTCTTATCTTAAGGCAACAGGCAACCTCAGTTTAACCCGTCGGACCCTTAAGGCTGCCGCTTTTTTACCTTCATACCTTTACCAGCGGCGCTGCCGCACCAGAGGACTTCACCATGCAAAAAATGTTTGCGTGCGCACTGCTGTGCGCGGCGCTCACCGGCTGCGCCGGCATGAACACCGACTTTGACTGCAACAAAACGGCAACGGACCAGTGCCTGTCCATGAGTGAGGCCAGCCATCTGGCCGCGCAGCACAAAAGCCTGGATGACCTGAGCGGGGAGAGTGCTGCCGGCCCAAAGCCTGCCGCTGAGCCGCTGGCCGTACCGGTGAACGTCAAAAGCACCGTCAGCCCTGACCGGCATATCAGCGTGGCGGGTGCCTCCGGTGCTCCTGCTTCGGGCCGCGCGACAGCGACAGGCCAGCGACTGACTTCACCGCTGCCGGCTTACAGGCCAGTCAGCGCGCCCACGCCGGAGGCTGACAGTGGCCCCGGCGAAGTGGATGCACGCCGCACGCCGGATGTGACGCAGCGGCTGTGGATCGCGCCCTGGGTGGATGACCAGGACAGCTTTCACCAGCCCGCTGTAGTGGAGTTTGTGAAAAACCGGTCCCGCTGGGACCAGGACTACCGCGTGATCAGTGAGGGCCAGTGATGAAGATTTTCCTCTGGGGCGCGAGTATTCACCTGTCAAGTATCAGGCATGGCCGCGGCCGGGCTGTCTGGCTGACCCGCCATGCGCCCGCAGGCATGGCGTCGGCGAAGGCGATGTTAATACAGGCCGGATTTTATTCGGTAAATATGTTCGGCCTTCACCCGGATGACCTGCTCTGTTCACGCGGTGTGATGTGCTATGCCGATGTGCCTGGCCAGTGCGACAGCATGCACGCGCGGATGAAAACAGTACGGTTGAGCAAGGAGAAACAGCATGGCGAATAAATGGCTCGATCAGCTCGCGGGCATTCTGGAAAGCGGCCGTCAGGTGAGCGGTGCGAAAGAGGCGTCGTCGCTGCTGCAGCAGAATTTCAGCTATCCGTCGCTCAGCAGCCTGCTGCCCTGGCGCATGTACGACGGGCAGAGCGACCTCTACATCAACGGCCGGTCTGTCGGATTTATGCTGGAGCTGTCACCGCTCATCGGCGCAAACCAGCAGGTGGTGCAGGGCCTCGATGCCTTGCTGCGCGAAAAGCTGCCCCGCAAAATGCCACTGACCGTGATGATGGTGGCCAGCAAGTGCGTGGGTGGGATGCTCCAGCAGGCGCTCAGCGCCGACATGTGGAAGGGGCCGATGGCGCCGCGCCTGAATGCCATCACCAGGGCCTACTGGGAGCGGGCTGCGCTCAAGGGCTTCACCAACCAGCGTGAGTATCCGCTTTACCTGCGTAACTACCGCGTTTTTCTGGTCTACGCCCAGTCAGGCCGTGGCGGCCTCAGCGGCATGGATGAGGTCAGCCGGGTGCGCGACAGCGTGACCATGGCCCTGAAAGGGTCTTACATGGACTGCCGCCGTATCCAGCCCGGTGAGTTTCTGTCGGTAATGCGCGAGCAGCTGAACCACCGCCCGGGGCAGGTCACGGCCAGCGACGGCTACTGGAACCCGGACCAGGAGCTTCACCGCCAGGCGGTACACCCCAGCACCGAGCTGGAGGTGTATCCCGGCTACCTGCGCATGCTCACCGCGCGCCAGCCCGAAGACCGCCGCCTGGACGAGGATGACGATTCGCTGGTGTCAGCCACGCGCATCGTCAGCATGCAGCTGAGCGAAGCGCCGAAGCAGTTCGCACTGTGGCAGGGGGCGGACAACCTGCAGAACATTCGCTTTCCCGAGCTGGGCATTCCCTGTCCGTTTATCCTGAGCTGGACGGTGGTGGTGGAGGACCAGATGCAGAGCCAGAATGAGGCCTTCCGCAAAGAGCAGGATCTGGCCAAGAAGGTGGCCAGTACCTATGCGCGCCTGTTTCCCGACGTTGAGCGGTCCTACCGCGAGTGGAAGGAACTCCGGCAGGGCCTCAGCACCAACCAAATTTCCATGTGTGACGTCAACTTCAACCTGACGCTCTTCACGCCGGACAGCGACAAGGAACAGCAGTTCTGTGAGGTCAAGGCCGTTAACGTGTTCAGTAAGAACGGCCTGCAGATTTCTTCGCCCAAGATGATGCAGCTGCGCAACTGGCTCACCACGCTGCCGTTTATGATGCAGGAGGGGTTGTGGGATGACATGCAGCGCATGGGGGCCACGCTGCGCTGCAAGACGTTCAACGCCGCCAACCTGATGCCGGTGGTGGCGGAACGGCAGATGTCGAAGAAGGGCAGTCCGCTGCCGACCTACCGTAACCAGCTGGCGTTTTTTGACATGTTCGAAAAGAAAAACGGCGCGACCAACTCGAATATCGCGGTGACCGGCACCACCGGGGCAGGAAAATCCTTCTTCATTCAGGAACTGCTGCGTCAGGTGCTCAACTCCGGCGGATACGGCTGGGTTATTGACATGGGGGAGAGCTACAAAAACTTCTGCCATCAGGCGGGCGGGGTGTATCTCGACGGCGCGTCGCTGCGCTTTAACCCGTTTGCCAACATCACCGACATCAAAAAGATGGCTGAGCGGATCAAGGGTCTGCTGGCCGTGCTGGCCAGTCCGGCAGGCGAGCTGGACCAGATCAGCGAGTCGGTGCTGCTCAAGGCGGTTAATGCCGCCTGGGAAGCGAAGCAGAACAGGGCGCGTATCGACGACGTGGTCAACTACCTGAAGTCGGATGCGGTGAAGCAGGAGTACGGGGAACAGCCGACCATCATGAGCCGTATACACGAGCTGGTGCTGCTGCTTGACCAGTGGTGCACGTGGGGAACTAACGGGGAATACTTCAATTCCGACAACCCGACCCTGAACAGCGAGACCCGCTTTGCGGTGCTGGAGATGCTGAGTCTGGAAAGCCAGCCGCATCTGCTTTCCGCCATCCTGTACTCACTGATTCTGGCGATTCAGGACAAGATGTATCACTCGTCGCGCAAGATCAAAAAACTGGCGGTTATCGACGAGGCCTGGCGCCTGTTCAGCGGCCACAACCCCCACGCGGCGCGCTTTATCGAAACGGGGTACCGCACCGTTCGCCGCCACATGGGCGCCTTCATCACCATCACACAGGGCATCAGCGACTTCACCGGCCTGCCGGAGCAGCCCGCACCGTCGGCTGCAGCGGCGGCGTGGACCTGTTCGGGTACCAAAGTGACGCTGCTGCAGGATAACAAGGCGCTGACGACCTACCTGAACGCCAACCCGGACCAGTTCAGCGAAATGGAAACGCAGATCATCCGGGGGTTTGAGGCGGCCGGCGATACCGGCTTCAGCTCTGTCATGATGTCAACCGGCAAGAACACCTCGTTCCACCGCGTGTTCACCGATCCGGTCACCCGGGCCATGTTCAGTTCAGAACCCAGCGAGTTCCAGTACATGGCGGATGCGCAGAAGGAGGGGGCCACCAGTGAAGAGGCGGCCTACATGCTGGCCTCTGAGCCGTTCAAGTTCGGCGAGGAACTGTCAACGCTGGAGCTGTGGGCGGGGCTGAGGAAGCCGGAAAGCCAGAAGGAAAAACACTATGCATGATGACAAACAGCCTGTGAGCGAAACGGCAGCGACAACTGCGGCCCGTGAGGGCTCAGGACGCCTGAAGACCTGGATGCGGGTGTGCTGCGCAGTGCTGCTGCCGGTGGCCTGTGCCGGTATCAGCGTACTGGCCTCCCGGCTCGCGCAGCCCGATACCGTGGTGTTTGATATGCGGGGAACGGTCAACGCGTTTAAGCAGCAGTCCGCGCAGGTGACGCTGACGCCTGAGCGGGCCGCCTCACTGACGACGCGCTTCAATAATGCCCTGCAAAGCAGCCTGGCTGAATGGCAGCAGGCACACAACGCGGTGATTCTGGAGAAGGGGGCGGTGGTGAGTGAAGTTCAGGACATCACGCCGGTGATTCAGGCCGACATCGCCCGGCAGATGCAGGAGGCGACGTCGGCCGGAGGTGCCGGAGCGCCTGACCTGAGCGGAGCGAAACCATGAGGCAACGGCTGGGTGCGCTGCTCCTGGCTCTGGTGGTGTGGCCTGCCTGCGCAAAAGACCTGGGCACGATCGGGCATCTGTTTCCGATTGCTGAACCCGATCTGCTCGACTTCATCGGGCAGCGGCTCAAAACCCTGCGTGACAGCGGGGAACTGGACCGGTTGGAGCGGGAAGCCGTGGCACGGGTGAAGGCCCACGCGGTTCGCCCGCCGCCCGTTGCCGGCCTTACGCCCGCGATCAAAGACCGGGTGTTCAGCTACGACCCGACCTTTACCGTGGGCGAAACCATTCGCGACATGAGCGGCCACGTCATCGCTCAGGCCGGGGAAAAAATTAATCCGCTTGACCGCGTGCCTTACAGCGAAACGCTCTACTTCATTGACGGCGACAGTCCGGTGCAGATGGGGTGGGTCCGGCAGCAGATAAAAGGCGGGCAAAATTTCAAGGTCATCCTGGTAAAAGGCAACATTCATGATACCAGCATTGCGCTGGATGAACCGGTCTACTTCGACCAGTACGGTACGTTAACAACAAAGTTTGGCTTTGAGCACACGCCGGTCCGCATCACGCGCGACGGCCGGGTGCTCAGGGTCGAGGAGGTGGCACTGAAATGAGACATGAAACGCTCCCTTTTTCAGCGGCGGTGCGCATGAACGAACAGGACAAAGAGGAACTGCGCAGCATGACCGGCGAAAACCCCATGTATTCCGAGTCAAAAATTATCCGTGCGGCCATCCGCTTCTTTGGTGCTGTCAGCGAGGATGTCCGGCGGGACATCATTATCGCCTCACTGAACAAAGAGGATGTACGCCCGGTCATGCGCCGGCACGGTATCTGTGTTCCGACTGAGATGGGGCGCCAGCCGGATTGAACAAGGCCAGTTTGCTGCGGGCGATCATGATGATGACTGCGGCTACGCCTTCCGTGTTTATCCATACAAGGCAGGGCAGGCCTTATTAAGGAGTCATGAATCATGATTGTGGCAAAGATCCTTCTGGTGACAGCGGGTATCGCAACCGTGCTGTGGATGTTCTGGATGGTAATTGTCGGTAAAAGCGGACCCGACATGCAGGCAGGCACGTTTCTGACCAGTAAAGCAGGTGATGACAGCAGCACCACGTCGATCGTAATGATGAGCGGCCCGGACAGTGGAGGGCATGACGGAGGCTGTAGCGCCTCCGGTGTCGGCGGCGACTGCGGTGGTGGTGACGGAGGCAGTCACTGAGCCTGACTCATCCCGCGTCCCTGCACTTCAGGCGGGCTGAGCCTTTCGTAGCCCGCTGACACAACTTTCTTAATCGGAGTTCAGATTATGGACAGGTACAGCATTGTAATGACCCTGGCAATGGCGGCGTTTATTGCCAGCCTTCTGGTCATAAAGCATTTCGCGTGAGTATCTGAAACCTTCCTTCCCGCTGCACGCAGGCTGTTCGTTCCTCGCCCTGCTGCGGTACGCCTCAGCCTGCACACCGCGGGCAGGCCTGATTAACTGATGCGGGCAGCCCCGCAGCCCTGTTTCCGGAATCTCATTTATGACAAATCATGCTGATATCTCAGCCCGTGAGGTCGTGCGCGATCGCTGGGGCCACTGGACTCATCCTTTTTATTATTCACCGCCTGAAAATGGAGAGTATGCGCTGCCGGGTGCATTTCATGACTGGCTGAAGACGCACAGCCTGCAGTCAGCCACGTCGTGGATGGAAAACGACGTGGAAAACCGGCAGATGGAGCACTACTGGAAAACCGGCGACTGCAGCGACTGGGTGCCGGTAAAGCCGCCCGGGGAAGGCTGGTTTACCGGCAGTATCCATGACACCGAAGACGGCCCTGTTTGCGTCTGGCTCCGTCCGATGACGGCAAAGGCGGACGAATGAAACGGTTACTACTGATGCTGTGCCTGCTGCTTTCCATGACGGCCGTCAGGCCTGCCATGGCAGGCGGCAGTAACGCCGGCGATGGCCGGTGGGTAAACCCCATCAGCGACGTCTGCTGGAAATGCCTGTTTCCCATGACGCTCGGCAGTATTCAGCTGGCGTCTGGTGCGCACCCCGATACGCCGAATCCGTCTATGCCCATTCAGCTGTGTCCCTACGGCATCTTTTACCGTCTGGGGCTGGCCATCGGCTTCTGGGAGCCGCTGGCGCTCACCGACGTCACGCGTGAACCGGGCGTGATGGTGGACATGGGTGGTTTCAAAATCGACCTGGGGCGCACCGGCACCGGGACCGGAGGACAGAGTGACAGGCCCGAACCGGGGGCCTTCTATCACGTGCACTGGTACAAATACCCGCTGCTGTTCTGGCTGAACATCATCACCAGTACCGGCTGTATGCAGACCGGCGACATGGACATTGCATACCTCTCGGAAGTCGATCCGTTGTGGAACGACAGTACGCTCTCGATGATCATCAATCCGGAAGTGGCGCTGTTCAATAACCTGCTTGCGCAGGGAGCCTGTGCGGCGGACTCCATTTCGTCCACGGCGGGCATGCCGCTGGACCCGCTTTTCTGGTGCGCAGGCGCGCAGGGCTCGATGTATCCGTTCACGGGCTATACCAGCAACGAGTTTTCTCCGCTGGAGGCGTCTCTGCTGGTGACGGAACGTATGGCCTTCAAGCTGCACCGTGAGGGGCTGGTAATGGAGACCATCGGAGCCGATACGGCGGTCTGCTATGAATATCCGTCCCCGATCATCCCAAAATCGCGATGGCGCTATCAGATGGTCAACATGTACCCCGAACCCAGCGACTGCCATCCGTTCGGGACCTCGACGCAGTTGTGGGGCAGCACCCATAACAGCCCGGCCACGAAAAAGAACTTTGGCTATCTGCTCTGGCGAAAGCGCAACTGCGTGTACCTCTGACGGCCCGCTGATGCAGCGCGTCGCCCGGCAGAGCATGACTTATTCAGAGGAACTTCCATGAAAACTTTCCTGATGACGGTGCTGGTTCTCGGCACCGCGCTCTCGTTCGCGCGTGCGGCAGAACAGCCAGCAGCCGGTCAGAACGATGTAGCCTGGATGAAACAGCAGCAGCGCGACCTGGAGCTGTTCAAAAAGCAGCTTCAGGGCACGAATATCGCTCTGCCGGATGCGCAGCAGGGGCGGGTGACGACGTTTCAGAATGAGATAGCCGCCGCCCAGGCCGGGCAGAACAGCGCCAGCCGCGACACGCCCAGGGCCGTTTATTTTGTGAGTCTGGGGATTCCGCAGGAAGGCCTGCTGCCGATGCTGGAGGATGCGCGTCGCTTTGGCATCCCGGCGACCATCCGCGGGCTTGTGGACAATGATTTCCGCAAAACCGCCTCGATCATGTTTGACCTGTCGAAAAAGGACAAACAGGCCGGCGTGCAGATCGACCCGACCCTCTTCAGGCAGTACGGCATTAAAGCCGTACCGGCACTGGTGGTGACCTGCGGCGCTGAGTTCGACGTGATTTACGGCAGTCTGGAGCTGAAACAGGCGCTGAAAGAGGTGCAGCAGCGCGGCGGCTGTGCCAGTACCGCCGCTCAACTGCTGCAGGCCGGGGAGCGTCCGCGATGAAACGGTACTGGCTGATTATGTTTCTGCTGATGAGCGGTATTCGCGGCGCGTATGCCGATGCCAACAGCGATGCCTTTAACGATGCGAGCGGTTTTGCTCAGGGGAATAAACATCAGGGAACGTCAGCGGCCAGCGGAACGGACCCGGCCGCGGTGATCCCCGGATACACGGCGAATCCCTCCCAGAGCAGCAACTACGGGGGCGTGCGGGGCGGTGACGGCGGCATTGCGGACAAAGGTCAGACGTCGCTCGGTCAGAATGAAGCGGGGCAGACGGTCAATGATTCCAGTACCAGAAACCCGCCAACCAAAATCGATCCGAATGCGGACTTTATCCAGAACGGTAAAAACGCCGAGGCGAACGGCGGCAGCATTGTTGACGGCACCGGTTCACAGTGCAGTGAAAAGGTCGTCTCCAAGTCGGTGTTTGAGAACTACAGCTGCGACAGAGACATCAATCAGATACAGACCTGCGCGCGCACCGCATCCATCCAGGTGACCGGCTCGAAAGAAACTTACACCACGCAGTTTGTGATGGACGCGAGGAACGCATCAGGCAACGACGAAGGGGACTGGTGGGTGCGTTATGACTTTACGGCCCCCGACGACGGAACGCTGAGCAGTGGCAGCTGGCTTTTTCAGCAGCCCGACTCACCCGACTATCACGGTGGTGGATTCACTTTTTCCATGCAGTCTTTAGGGCAGTCGATCACATTCGACCTCAACAATTCAGGCACTTTCTCCATTGCGTCACAGCATGTCAGTAAGGGGCAGGTCATATCCATGAGGCTCCGGTGGAATGCTTCTGGCCATAACGACAGTTACCGGGATGGAATGAAGAGGGCGCTGGCAAACGGAAAGTACGTTGCAAGGATCACGCTTCCCATGACGGCCGAGCGCGACACCACCTCCTCACATGTGGTCTGGACCGAAAGCTGCCCCTTTGACAAGTCACAGTCAACCGGCAGCGCAGGCACACAGTGCGTTGACCCGGGCGGTAACCGGACCATTACCCAGAACGGCCGGGATTACACCCAGTACAGTAACTGCTGGCAGTACTCTGACGCCTATGTCGTGCCGGTGAACTCCACGGGCAACTGCGATCAGCTCATCAACAACCGCAACTGCACCCTGGCAGGTAAAAGCTGTTCACAGACCTACGGTACTGCCTGCATTCATGAAAATGACACCTATCAGTGCCAGACCGTGTACCAGTCAGAGGGGCAGCTGTGCGGCGGTCAGTACTTCTGCCGCACCGGCGACTGCAGCGAGACGGACGGCGCGGGAGATAACGGCTTTGACATGTCCGTATCGAAACTGGCCGGGCTGGCTTCGGCGGGCGATGACGTCAAAAAGGGCAGTCAGATCGACATCCGGGCCTTCACCGGCCAGGCCATGTCGTGCCGCAAAGCCGTTGCCGGCTTCTCCAACTGTTGTGTGGACACCGGCTGGGGCAACAGCGCGGGCCTGTCTCACTGCAACAGCGAGGAGATGGCCATCGGTAAGGCGAAGGCCAAAAAGGTCACCGTCTACGTCGGGGACAAGTGCGACCACGCGGTGCTGGGCGTCTGCGTGCAGAAAAGCCAGGTCTACTGCGTGTTCGGCAGCAAGCTGAGCCGCATCATTCAGGAGCAGGGCCGCCGCGACCAGCTGCACATCGACTTCGGCAGCGGCGATTCTCCGAACTGTCGTGGCATCACCGTGCCGGAGCTGCAGTCCATCAGCTTTGACCGGATCAACTTCCAGGACTTCTACAGCGACCTCATGGCCAACCAGAAAATCCCTAATGCGTCGGTAATGATTCAGCAGGCGAAAGACCGGATTGCCGCACAGGTTAAGGCTCACCAGGGAGACAAAAAATGAGAAAACTGCTGTTCGCCTTTCTGCTGATGACGGGCGCGGCGGTGGCGGATGAGGGGACGCCCGCCGATGCGGTGGTCCCGCCCGCGAATCCGTTTACCGGCTGGCACTGGTACAACGAGCCGAAAAAGCCGCCTTCGCGGCCGGCTCCCCGGCCACGGGCAGCACCGCCGTCGATACCGGACTTCAGCCGGCTGTCGCCCACTGAGCAGGCCGACGTTCTGAAGGGGTACACCCGGGAGGCACTGGCGAACGCCATCCTGCATCCCACGGCGGAAAATACGGCGACGTTCCTGCGCTGGCAGAAGTTCTGGACCGACCATGCCTCGATGTTCAGCCAGTCCTTCGCGGTTGCGGAGCTGGACCATCCGGACCTGGACTACAACCTGGAGCACCCGCACTACAACAGCACCGCGCCCCTGCAGCAGGCAGAGGACCAGAAAGCGCAGGCCACCGCCATCAGCGAGATTGCCGGTCAGTACGGGCTGTTTTACTTCTACCGGGGGAAAGATCCGATTGATGCGCAGATGGCGGGCGTGGTGGCGGACTTCTGTAAACGTCACACCATCCGGCTTATCCCGGTCAGCGTTGACGGTGTCGTCTCTCCCCTGCTGCCTGAAAGCCGCCCGGACACCGGACAGAGCGCCCGCATGGGCATCACGCATTTTCCGGCACTGTTCCTGGTCGATCCGGTGGCCAGAACGCAGCGCCCCCTGGTGTACGGCTTTATGACCCAGGATGACCTGGCGAAGCGTTTTCTCAACGTGGCCACCGGCTTTAAACCCAACTTCTGAGGAGTTCCTGTGATACTGATTTCTCCTGTATGGCAGGCACGGCTGACGGCTGTGCAGCGCTTTGGAAAACTGACGCTGCAGACCTTTGTGGTATGGCCAGCGCTGATCTTCTTTTTCCTCTTTCTCCTCTCCGCGAACAAAGCCGGGAGCGGGGGGCAGCTGCTTCTGACCTGGGCTGAAGAGGCGTTGCGCGATGCGCCTGCGGGACAGGCATGGGGCTGTCAGGTACATCAGACCAGTCAGAATCTGACGGCGGTTTCGACCGGCGAACATGCCACAGACCGCACCGCTCCGCCACAGCCTCCGGTAGCTGAGCCCTGTGTGAGGGCGGCGGTCAGTCGCGACGTCTGGATCGAGGAGACCAACGATTCACTCCGGGGATTCTACGAAACCTGCGTGCTGATTTCCGGGTTAGCGGGTTTCTCCGCGTGGTATCTCCGCAGCAGAGCGAAACGAGGTAAATGATGCAGCGACTTCCCTTTATTGCCACGCTGTTTATGGCGGGCATCGTGTTTAACTGCCTGCGTGAACTGCTGGAGTATTCCGTGGCGCTGACGCACCAGATCCTCGTCGTCGGTACGGGAGTGTGCCTGGTGCTGGCCGCGCTGGTTTTTATCGTGACCGAAATCCGGTCGGGTCATGGAGATGAAAACCATGAAGCCTGAATGGATTGCGCTCCTGATGGCGCTGCTGCTGCCGCTGACTGCGCAGGCATCGGTGGCTGACGAGGTCGCGGCGCTGGATCGGGCCAAGGCGCAGCAGGGCGTGCGCCTGCCCGACCTGGGCCTGCCGGGCGGGCAGGTACGCCGCACGACGGGCGTCCGGCCACCGCATCCCGTGACACTTGCCGACGGCCGGACGTTTAACCTCAATGATTACGCGGTGGTGGTGTTCATGCAGCGCAACTGTCCGCACAGCGCCAAATTCGATCCGCTGCTGCGGGCCTGGGCTGACAAAGAGGGCGTGAAGGTTTACCCCTACACGCTGGACGGCTACGGCGATGCATCGTTTCCGTATCCGCTCATCCCGCGCAAGGCCGGTCCGGATGAACCCATCGCCGGGGAAATCCTGACCTTCTTTGGTAACGGCCTGCCCATTGCCACGCCGACCACCTTTCTGGTGAACGTGAACACCAACACGGCGTATCCGCTTTTCCAGGGGGAAATTGATATGAACACCTTCAGTCAGCGCCTCGGCCAGATGATTGAGGCCGACGCCGACCACATGGCACCGGATACGCTGGGGCCAGTTCCAAGCAGCGGACTGGTGACCACTCAGTAGCACTGAGGCAAAAGATCATGAATGAACACTCCCTGACGCTCTCAGGCCTTGAGGCGGCGTTGCTGATTGTCTGCACCTCTTTTCTGGCCGCAGCCGGGCTGTATGCCTGGCTCGTCTGTGATTTCACACAGGGCGGGCTGCTCGTGCTTCGGGCGGGTGCCGGGGCGGGCCTGCTCAGCGCCGTCCGGGATTTTCCACTTCTTTTTCTGCTCGCCCTCGCAGGCGGAGCAGGCGCGGGTGCATTAATCAGCATCACGCTGCGGCGTAACGGGTTTATGACCGGGCGGAGCGAAGCATGAAGGTTTTCACCCCATCCGCCCGTACGACCGGGCAACGCGAAAAGACATTCAGAGGCTGACGACAACGTGAATAACATCAAAAAGCAGTTTTTCGGGCGGATGGCCATGATGAAGGCCGTCAGGCAGCTGTGCGTCTCAGCACTGACCGCGCTGCTGATTGCCAGCCCGGCGCTGGCCGACGTTCAGGGCGACCTGAACGGGTATTTTTCAAGCCTAGGCTTCGACGGCAACGTGTCGCAGGCACAGGCCTGGCAGGGGCAGGCGGCGGGCTACATGACCGGCGGTTCGGTTTACCTGCGCAATCAGGTCAAGCAGGTGCAGCTTATCTCGATGCAGCTTCCCTCGCTGAATGCCGGCTGCGGCGGCATCGATGCCTATCTCGGGGCCTTCTCCTACATCAACGGCGCTGAGCTGCAGCGCTTCGTGAAGCAGATCATGAGCAACGCCATGGGCTACGCCTTTGACCTGGCGCTTCAGACGATGGTGCCGGAGCTGAAGCAGGCCAAGGATTTCCTGCAGAAGCTGGCGTCAGACGTCAACTCGGCCAACATGAGTTCCTGTCAGGCCGCGCAGGGCATCATCGGCGGGCTGTGGCCGACCTGGCAGGTTTCCAGCCAGAAAATCTGCCAGGACATCGCCGGGGAAGACAATATTTTTGCTGACTGGGCGGCCTCGCGACAGGGCTGTACCGTGGGCGGACAGGGCGACAACGTGACGAGCCGTGCGCCTGACAACATGAAAGACCAGGTGCTGAAGAACAAAAACCTCATCTGGGACGCTCTGGGCCGTAATCACCTGTTTGACGGCAACACCGAACTGAAAGAACTGGTCATGAGTGTCACCGGCTCCATCGTGTTCAATTCTCAGGGGAAAATCACCATCCTGACGCCGATGGTGGACAACCGAGACATCATCAACGTGCTGATGCGCGGCGGCTCGGCAAAAATTTACGGCTGTGATACCACTGACCTGTGTCTCACGCCGGTCATTACCACCGTCAACGTCAGCAGCGACAGCGCGCTTGTGGCGCAGGTCCGCAACATCATGCTGGCCATCGACAGCCAGCTGGACAGTGACGCGGCACTCACGAACCAGGAAAAAGGTTTTATCAACACCACCTCCGTGCCGGTGCTGAAGTACCTGACCAACTCTCACAGCATGGGCATGAGTCCGACCTATCTGCTGCAGGTGGCGGACTTTATCGCGCAGGACATGATGATCCAGTACCTGCACGAACTGGTGCAGCAGGCGAGCGAATCGCTGGCTGGCCGGAACTATCCGGAAGAGGCGGCGAAGGAGCTTCGCAACAATATCGCCACGGCGCAGTCGCTGCTGGCGCAGATGAAACTCCAGTCCACCGCCGACCAGAACGCGCTGGACGGCATTGACCGCAACATGCAGTACCTGCAGCAGCAGGTGTCCACCATCCTTTCGACCTCGTACCAGAGCAATTACAACTGGGGGACCGGCAATGACTGATATCTACACCATCTACGGCGGCGGCATGTGGCGGGAGGTTTTCAACGGGCTGGTCACGATCCTGGGAACAAACTCGTTCACCACGCTGCTGCGCATCGTCAGTATGTTCGGGGTGCTGGGCGTGCTGGTCAGCTTTATGAAGTCGCGCAATCCCCTGGTGTTCCTGCAGTATCTGGCGGTGTTCATGATAATCACCTCGGTGCTGCTGGTGCCAAAACGCAGCGTGCAGATTATCGACATCACCGATCCGGCCGGCGTGTACGAAGTGGACAACGTCCCGGCAGGCATTGCGATGATCGCCGGCCTGTCAACGGCGGGCGGATTCGACATGGCCCAGTTGTATGATGAAGCCCTGGCGCGCCCGGACTCGCTGACCTATACCAAAACCGGCATGCTGTTTGGCTCGAACGTCGTCGCACAGACCTCAGATTTTCGCACCGAAAACCCGCAGTTATCCGCGCTGCTGCCGCAGTACGTGGAAAACTGCGTCATCGGCGACATTCTGCTGAACCATAAATACACCGTGTACGATCTGCTGCACAGCAGTGACCCGCTGACGCTCATCACCCGCCAGCCGAGCCCGCTGCGCGGATTGTATGAAGACACCGGCAACGGTCGTATGTTTGTGACCTGCCAGCAGGCGGCGTCCACCATTCAGGATCTTGTCAGCCGTGACGCGGTGCCGGGCAGCAGCACGGTTCATTCTCTGGCCACAAAACTGTTCGGCAACAAGGCCAATGCCGACTCGCTGCTGCTGAATGCCATGAACGAGAGCTACGGTTTCTTCTACGCGGGCGGGCTCACGGCATCGCAGATTATGCGCAACAACATCACCAATTCGGCCGTCCGGGACGGCTGGAAGGGGTTTGCGTCCCGCTCCTCTGATACCGCGAACCTGGTCACGCTGGCCACCGAGTCCAGTCTGACCAAACAGCGCCTGAGCTGGGCGTCAACGGGCGTCATCGTAGGACGCGCGCTGCCGCTGATGCAGTCCCTGATGATGCTTATCCTGATCGGGCTATTCCCGCTGGTTATTGCGCTGTCGCTGGTTAACCACAGCATTTTCGGGCTGAACACCCTGAAGATGTACGCGGGCGGTTTTCTGTACTTTCAGATGTGGCCGGTAATGTACGCCATCCTGAATTCGCTGATGAACTATTACCTGCAGACCAAAACCGGTAGCACGGCGCTGGTGCTGTCCAACAGCGACCAGGTGGCGCTGCAGCAGTCCGACGCGGCGGCGCTCGCGGGTTACCTCAGCGCCTCGATACCGGTCATGTCCTTTTTCCTGACCAAAGGGGCCGGTTCGGTGGCATCACAGGTGGTGGGCGGCATCCTCAGCTCGTCGGCGTTCACAACCAGCGGCCAGGCCTCCACCGCAGCGGACGGCAACTGGTCTTTTAACAACATGTCGATGGACAACGTGAGCGGCAACAAATTCGACACTAATCTGGTCGAGCGGTCCGGTCAGCAGTCGTTCCAGACCGGCAGCGGGGCCATGCACACGCAGACGGCGGACGGGCATAACGTCTATGACACGAGCGGAGCGATATCCAATCTGCCGGTGAACCTGCGTCTCAGTTCGCTCGCCAGCAGCGGGTTCTCTGAGCAGTCCCGTCAGGCGCAGCAGCAGGCGCAGACGGCGCTGGACGGCTATAACCACAGCGTCAACAGCGGTTTCCAGCAAATGCACCAGATCACCACCCAGACCGGTAACAGCGACACACTGACGCAGGGCAGCGACAGCAGCATGGCCAGCAACCTCACGCGTGGAGCGATGCAGATGCAGTCTGCAGCAGAGGGATACGCCAAAGCTAACCATATTTCCGAGCAGGAAGCGTTTAATGTTCTTTCAAGTGCTTCTGTGGAAAAATCTTTTGGAATTGGTGTTGTCGGTAAGTTGGATACGAATAAGACGCTCTGGGGTAAAGTTGGAGAGGTGGTAACAGGGGCGAGTGGGGATTTGCATGGCAGCCTTGACCGCAAATCTTCCTTAGGTGATCAGCATGGAATACAAACAACTAATTCTGACGGGACTGACTACCGACAGGACAGAAACAGCCAGTTCGTCAGAGATTTTCGGCAGGGTATGGACAGCGTAATGTCATCACGAGTGAGCGAGTCCGGAAGCCATTCTGATAACCAGTCCAACTCGCTGGCTGCCCAGTTTGCGGCCACCATGAACGATGCCAAAAGCCAGTACCATCAATATACCGACAGCACCACGCGCAGTCAGGAGTACAGCCGTATGGCCTCGCTTGCCCGAAACGAAAGTGCCAGCCTGGATGCGAATTACAATCAGGAGTTTGTTGACTGGGCATCGAAGAAGTATGGCAGTGATGCACAGAACGTACTTACCCATGTCACTTCTGCACAAGGTGCGGCAACGGAGTTCATGAAGGAGCGCCTGGAGCCTGAAATCATGCAAAACTATGCGTCGAGCACGGCGCAGGCTAATTCTCAACAGTTCAGTTCTTCAGGTGGATCTGATGGAGGCGGGCAGGGCCCCCGTGAACACAATTTGTTTGCATCCACTGTAGCGCCGTCGCAGGAAATGAAAGATGACTACCGACATAACATTGAGCGTATTAATTCTCAGGCCGATAAGGCTGATATAGCTTCCAATATTGGCAATAAGGTGTCAGAGAAATACGCTGAAAATTCAGGAAAAATCGGACAAATTGGCGGAGAAATAAACAAAAATAAAACCACTGTTCAGGCATCCAGTGGTATACTTCAAAAAGAGCATGATGGAGCACAGGATCAGTTTGCTAAAGGCTATGTGACCGAGCAGGGCAAGCAGCACATAATTGCTCATTCTCCCGATCAGAATGAGTTCCAGGCAAAGCTGAGTGAATTACGGAAACGCACCGGAAACGGATAAAGGTAAATAATCATGGTGACGATCACGCAAAAAGATATCAGTCAGGATATGGCAATGCTTACCGGAAGCTTGGAAAAAAACGATGGCGTATTGGTCTCGCCTTTGTCAGCACTGAAGTTGGGCATGGTTTGGCCTCTAAGCTGTGTGCTGGGCTATGTTCTCGCCCTATGCTGGCTGGCATTCAGCTATGTTCCTAAAGAAGGGCCTTTTGGTAACTTAGAAACCTTTACTGATGTTATGGGAAACGAGTTCGCGGCCACATTTTTTGCATTAGCTGTGGCCGCAGCTACAGGTGTAGGCTTGTATAAAGTTGCGCTCGTCTATCTCACCTTTAAACAGGATACGCGGAGCCAATCTCTGATCGTTAATCATTTTAAGAAGTTAACATTCAGGCTGGCGCTAATTATCCTTGTTGTTAACTGGGCCATTGCTGTAGCAGCTTGCGTATATGCACCTGAATTAATCGTTGCCGGGGCTTTTGCTTTTCTATTCTCTGTTATTATTGCTCAGACAGTCATCAGTACTGAAGTCGCCCGTTTTGGCCTCAGAGGCGCAATGGTGAAACTCAGCAAAGTACTCAATAAAATCTAATCTTCCAGGCGGCATCCCTCCAGACTCTGACAGAGGGGATGTCTGTCTGACGCAGTATACCCCTCAGTAACTTCCGGGCCTCATGGCCCGTTTTATCATCCAGCAAGGAAACCACAATGAAAATCCGTACTACTTCGGTGGCGGCGATGACTGCTGCCTGTCTGACCAGCCCCCAGTATTAGATACAACCTTCAGTTAGTAATGTCGGTGGGTTTTTCTTCATGTTTCCCGTTTCGCCAGCCTGCTGCAAATTCAGATGGCGTCTGATAATTCAGCGATGAAT
>Ga0157357_1000203_pt1 | contig 24482 bp, 25 predicted proteins | sample AttcapACBM1_FD_111485 | JGI IMG/M metagenome (GOLD analysis project Ga0157357, IMG submission 111485) | Fungus gardens microbial communities from leaf cutter ant in Botucatu, State of Sao Paulo, Brazil - Atta capiguara ACBM1 | ecosystem: Host-associated > Fungi > Mycelium > Unclassified ... | reverse complement strand
TTCCCAGTGTAAATATCGGAAAAGCATTTGAGAAACCGCAAAAGAAAAACATGCCAAGCATCCGCCCGGATCAACTTCCGCAGCTAATGCAGACTATGCGTACGGCAAGTATCAGTATGTCAACGCGGTGCTTGTTCATGTGGCAGCTTCTTACCATTACCCGCCCTGCCGAAGCCGCTGAGGCACGATGGGATGAGATCGATTTCAATGCTAAAGAATGGAAAATTCCAGCAACTCGAATGAAAATGAACCGAGACCACACGGTTCCACTATCGGATGAGGCTATCTCAATTCTGGAAATAATGGAGTCCCTCAGTGGTGGTCGAGAGTTTATCTTTCCCAGTCGCATCAAACCAACCCAGCCAATGAACAGCCAAACAGTTAATGCCGCACTGAAGCGTGCTGGCTTAGGAGGCGTACTCGTTTCACACGGCTTACGTTCTATCGCCAGTACGGCTCTCAATGAGGAAGGATTTCCACCTGATGTCATTGAAGCAGCACTTGCTCATGTAGACAAAAATGAGGTACGTCGCGCTTACAACCGCAGCGATTACCTTGAGCAACGTCGTCCGATGATGCAGTGGTGGGCTGCTTTTGTTAGCAAGGCCGACAGCGGGAGCATTGTTGAAACCGGGCAAAGGGAGTTAAAACTTGTAGTTTAAACTTGTGGATGGATGGTTTATAGGTGAGTTTATACGAGTAAAAAGTACAATAGCTCAAACTGGTTTTGCTGATTTGGTTTGTAGTTCACATCATACCTGACAGTCTGGTTTGTGCTATCAGAGGATAGTTGCTAGCTTCAGCCGATGTAAATAAACGGGGAGCAGAAAAACTGCACTATGTCGCTGTATAGAACACGCTAGGTAAAAAATAAAAGCCGGTATATACGTGGTATCCAGTCTTGGCTTGAAAGAATCCTAACCATGAGCACTGAAAGTTAGCGTCTGGCAGCCGAAGCTTTTGCGCTGGACAGCGCAAAAGATTTTCCCTTTTTAAGCCGCGAAAGACAAAGAAAAGTTTGCAACAAGTGCTTAGGTCTACCTGCACCCAATTCGACAAAAACCGCGAGTGATCATATGATGCTATCCATCGGTGCTGGCCTATGGGCAGTATCTGCAACCTACAGTTCGAGAGCCACTTGCTATAGGAAGGAAAAATGCCTATTACTAGAGAAGTAATGCAACAAATGGATGTTCTGGCTGAGTCAATTGCTGAAACCATTGAGGATTATGCAAATAATGATTTTTGCGATGAAAACGATAAAGATCATGTTTTAAAATGGGTTTCCCAATTTGATGAGAATGATCGCTTATTTGTTTTAGAACAAACCAATCTTCTTTTGAAGAAACAGTATTTTACTAAAGATAAGTTTGAAGCACTTCTAGATAAAGCCATAAATAAAACGGCAAGCAATGTATTGCGTGATACTTCTTTCTTAGATATCCAACTTGACGGTGAAAGTCAAAGTGACATGTTGGAAATCCTTAATAGCAGCTGTTTGAATTCTTACGGCTTTTCCATAAATATCAATGATTATACTAAGAATAGATTCGTTTATCAGGATGACGTTGTATTCACTGGCGATCGAGTTTGTCGAGATCTCGAAGAATGGATTAATAATTTAGCACCTCAGAAATGTTCATTACTTATTGCATCTCTGTACGCCCATACTTCGGCTCTCTATAACATAGAGGTTAAACTAACAAATATAATAAACACATCAGGTAAAAACATCAGTCTATCCTTGGTTTGCTTCGGAAGAAAATATGAAAACAAATTCATAATGAGGAATCAGTCTGATGTTTTCTGGCCTAAAGAAGAAAATGTTAACATTCCAGATAACCTTGATCCCATAAGGTTCATCAGTACAGCTCCCCAAGGCCAAGAGCCTGGACGGACGGGGTTTGCTGCGAGTTATGTTTTCAGGAATGAAAACGATAGAGACCGATTTGAACAGATTTTATGTGAAAAAGGTTTTTATATAATATCGCTTTGTAATAACCCCGCCGCTTCAATGAAACCACTTGGTTACAAAACATATAGAGGCCTCGGTTTTGGCGGCACCATTTTTACTTATAGAAATTGTCCTAATAATGCCCCACTCGTTTTTTGGTGGGGTAACCCAGATATGGAAGACTGGAATCCATTAAGCAGATGGTATCCACTTATGATGAGAAAAACATACTAAGATGTCTGATTTGAGAGAGTATAATCAATATGATTCTGTAGTTTTCAGGAAAACTACAGAGAGATGGGGAGGTTTATCTAACATGGCCCGAGGTTACCCTATTGTTGTTAATGGCATAAAGATTCAGTCAAGTGAAACCTTGTATCAGGCTATGAGATTTACAGCGCATCCAGAAATACAGAAAGAAATACTCTCTCAAAATAATCCCATGTATGGAAAAAGAATTTCAAGAAAATACCATTCATTAACCCGCATACACTGGGATCATGAGCGTGTAGCAATTATGAAGTGGGCGGTTTGCGTAAAACTTTGTCAAAACTGGGAGAAATTCTCAACTCTCCTGCTCTCTACGGGAAATAAACCAATCGTTGAGTATTCTGAAAAAGATCAATTTTGGGGGGCTAAAAGCGTAGGTAATCATACATATTCCGGAATGAACGTTTTGGGTCGCATTTTGATGCTTCTACGCGATACATGCGAACATCGCGGGCAACAAGCCTTTACAGTGATTCCCCCACCAAAACTTGCTGATTTCTATATGTTTGGAGAGCATATACAGAATGTGATTGCACCCGAGTTAAAAGAAGATCAAATCTCCCTTCTTTAAATATGCTGGTTCTATTTAGACCAAACCACTTTTATCGGAAAAATGCCCTCTCTAACAGAGGGAATTTTTCCGATTCCCCCTAAGCTGCAATGATTTTTTTTAGCAGTGTGCACACACTGGCATCATTCTTATTATTGCCTGCCTCGACAGAATTCATGACAACGATGACCTTGTGTTCAGTAAAAAGGCTTTACGCATAACGCTCTCTTTCTGGATAATGTCAACATGCCAGAAACGCCCAGAAATTAATGTTAACATTTTCAGATTTATAATTGAAATGTCATATTCGATATATTTATCCTTATAAATGAAGTAATCGTAAAGAAACCAATACTAGCCATGATATTTACGATTTATCTCATTACAGCGTAGATTTTTCTCCATCTACTATAATAGACATTTGACAAGTAATGCCTTATAGATGTATTATTCTGATTATTAAACGATTTTATTTTTCCGCAACGATATTAATGATGATGCATCACTTTTTATGGTTTCTACGGCTAGCCAGACCATTTTTATTCTTGCTAACCCCATCTCCAAACTTATTCATACTTTAAAGGCATTTATGCGTACAATACAGCACGTAATTGACACTCGTTCAATTAAGCGCATTCTTAATATCCTACCAGACCACTGGGTAATTCGCGAGCTAACTGAGCGCGATTATGGAATTGATCTTCTAATAGAAATTTTTGAAGAAAATGATGTGAACAAGAGTAACCATGACACCTTCCGCTCGACAGGAGCTATATTCCATGCGCAGGTTAAAGGCACAAGTTCGATTTTAAAAATAAATCATGATGATGAAATAGCATTCTCATTAGATAAAAGAGCTTTACTTTACACGGAAAGATTCAGTACTCCTTTTTTACTATTCAGAGTGGATGTTTCATCGGATGATACAGACTCATATTTCCTATGGATTCAGCGCTATATAAGGGATGTTTTAGACTTAACAGCCCCTGGGTGGAGAACAGAAAAACAAGATTCTTTTACAGTATACATCCCTAAGCATAACAACATTTCTTCAAGCTTTGAAAAGATTGAAAAAATTGCCTCAAGGCCACGCTTAATCCAAGAAACAGTGGAATTTTGCGAGAGCTATTTTCATCTTTCATCACAGCTAAATGCCGTTGCAACTGGAAATTATAATCTAGACAAGGATTCCTTGGCACATATGGTAACATTAGCAAGGAAAATAAACAACTTGCAAGTTATCTTTAAGTACAATGACTGCTGCATTGATAAATCATGCGCAGAAGATCTACTATCATTTGTACAATCCCTTAATCTGAGCAGTGCTACATCTGACTTTTTTAATATACCCTACAAGAGCAACTTTGAACTTTTGTCCGGAGGACTGACTAGCTTTACAGATATTGAGGACTATATGGCAGAAAATAATAACAACACCGTCTATTAAAATAACAATTAGCAGTTCGTAATGTTCTTTCTTTCCGAACTTAATAACATTTACTAGCTGACTATTCTATAGGATATATAATATCAAGGTTCTCCACTACCTATATGGATATTACAGAGAACTGTAAGAGTTGCCACTGCTTAAGAATATGTATTTCAATTCGTCCCATGACAGGTAGCCATAAGTCATGTTCAATTCGCGCCCTGATACATTCGAAAAGCTATTATGCCGTAGTTGCGTCAAGTAAAGCTGGTGAAATAAGGGATTGTGAGCCCCTTATTTTTTATCATTTAGCTAAACTATGAGCTGGCTTGTGCCGAAGTTTCGATTACCATCATGGAAGTGTTTACTATATTCTTTTGCTAGGTATGCTAGTCGCAGCAGAAAGTTATGATAATCAGGACGTAATGCTAAGGCATCAGATCGGGTAAACCAAGCACTATGGTTCTTCGGGAAATGCGGGAGATAAGCATAGTCGAAACAATCAAGCCCAATCGCACTACACCAGGCTTTTTGTATCCGGGTTCCCATATTATCTGCACCACTATTAGTATAATCCCCGAGATAGCCGTAGATATCTCTGTCGAACAGCAAAACAAGATGGTAGTGGTGATGATCACTGGTATCACGTTCTCTGGCCCAGACATAAGCAAATCGTGCAGGATCACCAGCCCTACCTGAACGTTTGTGTTCTGCTCTCAACTGGCTTTTCAGGGAATCTAAGGTACGGGTGATAGCCTTCTCGTCATCTTTCTGAAAGCACAGTGGTAAATCAGGTTCACCGGGAGCATGAGACTGAGCAAATCTCAGGACAACAAACAAGGCGTATATACGGTTATGCTTTTCCAAGAAATCATATACCACTGCAAGTGAGCGACGAAGGATATAACGCTCAATTCGGGATCTATATTTCTTTTCGGCTATCTGCACCAAAGACTCAAATTCTTTTTCGGTTAATTCATAAGATGATTTCATAGTATCTATTCAGTGTGTAATGGGTAGCCGATAGCTACCCAAGTTATTATGGGGAAAACCGTCCGTTGTGTGACGGGTGTCTTTGTCGCTGTAAGGATGCTTAACTTACGTTGACATAACACATTGGTTTAATGAGATATGTAGTAAGGTTATATGTGTTTTATTAAACAGGCATATATTACATATACCAAGTATCTAACAAGCACATCGAGGCTCATCTATTCTAAAGGAAGTCACGGCCAGTCTAGGTTGATACCATAAACAACATGATGATTTTACTGATAAAATACTCTGAAGTTATTCAGGATCAGGTAACTTACTCAGGACAACGCTCCCCCACAATTCTGTGGGAAGATTAAGTCGGATACACAGTTGTTGCGGACTCGTCTTTGAGCCAATAAATCTGACATAATTAGTGTTGTCCTTTTTAAGCAGCTGTACCTTTCCTTGTGATCTGAGCACCTCAAGCGCAGATTCTAGCCGTTCTGAATCTCTGACAGGCCCATTGATACGAATTTCACGACGAACAAAAGTGAAAGACTTGTTTTTAATAAGCTGTTTTTCCATAAAACGCTCTATTTTTTCAGCATCCGTTGGCGTTCTGAATTGGTCCACCTTGGCAATGAAATGATCAAGATGCCAGTTTGCTATATGTATCGCCGAGAGCAGCGTATCCCTCGTAATAATGGCTGAGTTTGGTGTGATAAACATCTGCAGTACGGCTGCAGTTCGTGTTACCTGTTCCATAAATCTTGCAGCGGCATCATTGTAGATTTCGAGGATATTGCCTGGCTCCATCAGCTTTTTTATCGTGCTATCACATTTATCCCATTCCAGTTGAGCATCAGGGGTAAATGTAATACATGGGCGCTGTTCTTTTTTTTCCCGACGACTGATACCTGCCAGTAAATGCTCGGTGACTATCGCTTCAAAATCATCCAGCACAGAGCTGTGGGGTTCCGGGTAGCTACTGATATCACATGGGTATGGATTAAGATCCAAATCCATCATCTGGCAACGTGGCAAAAATCCGGACAGTCGGGCAGTTTTACCCTGACGCATCATAAACTTTTCGAACAATGGGGGCTGAATCATCCCCAGGATACCCAGTCGGGCATCCTCGATGGCATAACCCTTACTGGATGCTCTGATAGCTGCAATTCTATCTCCGCTCCAGAGGGAATTAATCCACGGTGTTTGGCGATACAAATTACTCTCAAATTGCCCCCCTGCTTCATCAGAAGCAATCACAAGGTTCGGATACTCGAGGCCAAGTTCTTTCCTCAGTGCTTCACTTGTTGTATCACTGATTGTAAAACGCTTTCTTATGGGTTTTTCCGGTTCACGGCCAGTACATGCATTTAAGATTTCCAAGGTCTCAAGCCGTAAAGGGTTCTCAGGAGAGAGATCGCAAACTTGCCTGTACCTTTTCTCAGCATTTTTATGTTCAATTTTCCAGCTGGTAATATCCTTTTTGTACTGTGTCAGCAGTAGTCGATATTCTTCATCCAGCCTTGTCTCCAGGCGAGTAACTGCCCGCATTAGTAATCTAAATACTGTTGATTTCCCTTTTCCCGAACCTGCGAGAACCAAGATAAAGAGTGATATTGGATGCCTTGGCCTGCCCTCAGGTTTGACATCAAACCTGTCCTGACAAGCTAAGGCCATGACCCCTAATGCTGTCGATAAAATCATCTCAACAGCTGCCCCTGTTCTCATCTGAATCCACTTTATGAGGGTCTGTAAGAAAACAGGAAACTTCGTGAAATCTAATTTCAATTCTATAATTTCATTTTTCATAACACTTTCCTTATCAAAAAATCAAACGGAACGAGAGGTAATCCACGCTTCTACGACCGTTGACGGCCAGCCCACGGATGCAGCTCCAAGCCTGACAGGTCTGGGGAATTCAGCATCGTAATATCGGGATTTGGGATTCAGCTTTTCATAAATACTCGAGCGAGATATCCCGAGTATCATCGTCAGTTCAGGCATGCGCAGGATGCGCAGTGGCTGATTTTTTAGTTCACATATCGTTGACATTTTCAGTTCTCCTGTAGGATGTCTTTGGCTGAGTTAGAACATTGCCATGACATTTGGGATACTGTCCGCGTAGAAATATGGAAACCAAAGAGGGAGCGCTATGAAGCATGTATTTGCGAATCTGATGTATGACGCCTGTCAGGTTTTTGGGATATTCAGGGAAGGAGGTAAAGGGCGGGACATCCGTGCACGCGGAAGCTATTGGCTGCATCAGGAGTTTTTTAATCAACGTTACAACGAGATAGCAGAAGCAATTGATAAAGAACGGGTTTTCAGTGAGGAGAAACGACGCGGTTTCTTCTATAAATACGAAATGTTTTATAACCAGCTTATGTCATGCCCGGTGTTCAGTTCTCTGAGCAAGGAACAGGTTTCTGAACGGTATCTCCAGTTTGCCCTCCATTCCTTCGTGGCTCTGGATATGTATAAAACATTCAGGCCTGATAATAAGCACGGATTTTACTACCATCTCCACCATTTTTTATTGAGTGAACATTGCTCGATTCCGGGGGACAACGAGAGAGATATTTTTTCTGGGGTTAGAGACTACTTGCGAGACCGTATTGATGAAATTGAAATTACTAACAAAAGAACGCTCCAACCAATTCGCGAACGTATAAGAGGCATCAAGGATAGTAACAATCAAAAAAAATCATGGATGCTTTTCGAAATCGATGAGTGCATTGGTTATTTTAAGAAAAATTTAAAAAGTGCTGATTTTGATAAGATCAAAGCCAAATTAAACAATTTTAAAGCAGCGTACATATCACTTACTATTATGTTGGCATTTGAACGAAAAACTGGTCTGGTCAAAAACATTTCTCGTTCTTACCGATATCTCCAACTGGATGAGGGTCAAACTGACAACTATTATATAGCATTATGCAACTATATCTATGAATCGGAGAATTTCGATGAAATGCTGCTTGGTACTTTGATTGATGAATTTCAAAAAAAAACCATAGCGCCTTTCTCTGTAACTATTGGGAAAGAAGCCTGGCAGGATGTTCACGTGATATGGGATATTGTCTTTAACTCTCATGGTGGTGAGATCTTTACGGAGTTAGATTTAGTTGAGCTGATGAAAAACCTTAAGCGCACTCCGGATGCGGAGGTACTTAAACCATATTTTATTTTTTCTAAAATTCTTTATAACATTTGCATTGATGATTTACAGGAAGCAGAGATTCTGTTGGATGAGATTTCATCACATAAGTTACCTTTTGGTTATCTCCCTGCCGCTTGCAGCATGTTAAAATTGGCACTTAAAATAAAATCAAAAGGGAAAAATATAAAAAATGGAGAACTAACTGCAGATATAAATATAATATTATCCTGCCAAAGTGTTTTTACCGACGGGGTTATGAGGCATACTAAGTCGGAGCGTCCGAAGTTTTTACTAACGGAATATGAAAATAACTTACAAATCATGCATGTGATAAAACAATATAACGACCTGGTACGCAGGATAAGTGTTTATAACGAATTAGATTTTTATGCCGTACACCCCCAATCTTTATCTGGAGTTCTCGATGATATTGAACATGCATTAGGGAAGATAATTAAACGGATAAGTATCATTAAAGAGAATGTATGCAGTGAGAAACTAGCAGAGATATTCATCAACGAAAAAATACTGACAACTCGTGAACTCAACAAAACTCTTATAAGCTACCTACCAGAGTTTACACTTTATAACTTCATACTCAATATTGATTACATCATACCGTACCTAAAAATTCCCGGAGAGATGTTGGTTAATATTTCTAGCCTCAGGGCACTTGCAGAAGGTAGTAGGCATAACAGAAAAATAATCGCGGATGCTATCTTAATTGCAATAAAATTAAGTTAAAAACAAATTTTTAGATCAAGGATACAGGTTAAAAGGATTCTATATTATCATCCAGATGGCAACAAAAATTTCTTATACCCCCTGCTACAACTGCTACATGTAGCAGTTGTAGCAGGGGGTGGTTATTTTATGGATTATCATCAATTAATCACAACTCGAAAGCTGGCAGAGTCAAGATAACCATTCAGAGTAAACGAGTGTAAGTTCTTACCATACACTCAGCTATCTAATTTCCTTAGTAATTTCCCATCATTTTTATCAAATGATACTATTCTATAGTCATGATCTCTTAACGCTTCAACAAGAACATTTTCCTCTTCAGAAGTTGCAAAGATTATTTGTCCACCGTTTGAAGCAGACTTAGCTGCATCTCTAAGCAACTCTGCGAAACTAACCTTGTTCGCCTCTTGCTGCCGAGGTTCATCGAAGACAACTACCCCAGGATGGTTTGTTGAATACTCTTTACCGACAGAAAACAAGCTAATCAAATATCCCCAAATAATACGAATACCATCACTTGCAGAAGTATCAAACCCAATATCATAACCCTCCCTCGTTGGCAGATAAGTTTCTTCAGAAATGTTAATTAAGTCCGCATCAAAACTAGAAAAATTATACTTCTTAAGCCTACTGACCAAACCAACTCTCAACGATTGCAGTTTATCTTGATCTTTAATGGAAAGAGCACTTTGAGGTAACGCCTTTCTTTTCGCAAGGAGCTTAATATAATTTGAATGAATTGCATTTAATTCAAGTTTAATTTCATCCAAAGAAACATACGCATCATCTATACTTTCAATTGAATTTTCTAGGTTTATTTTTTTGCGTAACATTTCTTCCTGTAAGGCTACAGATGAATTATCTCTTTTTCTCAACCTATCGATATCAACTTTTAAAGAAGCGATACGCTCCTCAATTTTTCTCTGCTCCGAAATTTTATATTGATACTGTTTTTCACAATCATGCAAAACAAACTCAAAGGCTTTAATCTGATCTTTGATAAAACTTAAACTACTCTCATAGGTCATTAGATTTTCTTGTGATGAAAGATCTAATAAATTATCACTATATGTCGCCCCGCATGTTGGGCACTCATTACTATTCAAATGCGTATTTCCAAATACAGAAGAAGCTGCGATTTTCTTCAGATCTTCATATTTCCTTTTATCATCCAAAAGATTATTTAGCCTGTCTTTTGTAGATGATATTTGATGTGTTATATAACTTTTATGATCGCTAACCTTTTGCAAAGATAACTCTTGGGAGTTAATCTCATCTAATTTAGAGCTAATGACTCTAACTAACTCTATCTGTACTTTTTCGTTATCTTGAGGATTTATAGTTTCATTATTAAAATCTTTCAACTGAGACTCTAAATTCTTGCGATAGTCAATTGCAGAAATGATAGACTCTTGCTCTTTTAATACTAAATCAATTTTGTATGTATCAAATTTCACTTCAGGTTGTTCAGGGATGCCTGAGACAATACCTGAGATTTTTGCTGCTACAATTTCTGCATTATGCCTGATTAATTTCCATTTAAACGAAATATTATCGATTTCATTTTTAATCGCACTTCTCTCTAAGAGATTATCATTAACATCTAAGGAAAGTAAAAACTCCAACACCCTTTTTTTACATTCTTTTATACCAAATTGCGAAGGTATTGTAGCAAGTATTGAAGACCATCCTTTTTTTTGCTCAACAAACCATCCAGGGAAAAGTACCGATGGGTATAATGGAGTATCTTTACCATTATGGTTTGGTACTTGAGGAATGCTCCAATCAAGGAATTTAGATAACCAAAAATAAAACCCTAACTCCCTTTTAGTATCTCCTTCAAGATGTAAAAAATATGTTCCATTATTACTCTCACCTTCGACATCAAACTCTTTTATGACAATAATATTATCACTTTCAAAACCTGCTATATTTCTTTTCAACGTTGCAAATTTGTTCCATTTGTTTTTAATAGTCAGCTCAACAAATGATTTAATTACTTTAACTTCTTTACCTTCTTTATTCGTCAGCGCTCTAGTCAAAGATGGAGGAAATGGTATTTTTGTCCCCCCTAAACCTAATGCCTTTTCCATTCCAAGAGCATATGCGATAGCATTCATACAGGTTGACTTACCATGCGAGTTCTCAACGCGCAAAAGAAAAAGTCCGTTTGAGAATGGAATGTGAACTCCATATGGCCCATCAATTGTATTAACAGTTATTTTAAGTGATACTAACTCAAAAGACATATCATCCTACCTGAAATAGTTTTGTAATATTAGCTTCAGTCAGGCCTTTTTTATTTTTTAATAGGATGCCTGACTCCTTTTTAAATACATTCATAGAGAGCAACTCTAATGATGATTGATTTCCTTTATCAGTAAGACTATATTTACCATTTTCATGGGTGATAAATTTCTCAGCCAGTAAAAGTTCAATAGCCCTATCAAGGGTTGGATCCATCCTTACTTCTGGCTTTACACCATCTTTATTTATAGTCCAAAACCCAAAATCGTTAGAATTTTTTTCTGACTTTAACAACCAATTAATTACATGAATTTTTTTTAATGAGCATGTACTAGTTCTGGAAGCAACAAGCGTGAAAGAAATTATAATCAAACTAGCACGCCACATCGGCCTCATTTCACATGGAAGATGCTCTGGCCTTCTCGTGAAAGTGAAAGGACGTCCGATGATGTCTTCTACTTTAATATTCATTTTTCACCATTTCAAAAATCCAACGGACATCTAATTAACCAGTCAGAAATAACACCCCAGTTAATCTTTTCTAAATCTGACCCTTTAAAAGTAGGTATTTCTTTTTCAATATCACTCTTCAATGCTTCCATTTGTTTTAGCATTTTCTCCCCTGGTTGTGTACCTGAAGAGCTCAACATAGAGAGTCCGACTAAATTCGTTTCTCTTTGTTGTATACATTTATAAACAACTTGATAAATATCAACCCAGCTCTGCTTTAATTCATCCAAAAGGTTTTGATAATCAAGATATTTTTGTATTAAAAAATGCCGATAATTTTCTTGTGCCGATTCTGAGGGGTCAATTTTAGGAAGTTTTAAATTTAATTTATCAAGAAAATCAACATGTTCATTTATAAATGAAACTGCATTCTCAACTGTTGAATTATCTAGTTCCAAATTTAGCTGGAAATTTGTTCTACGAAGCAATGCTCTTTCTGTAATATAATCGCTATCTGTCTTAACTAATATTTGAAAATCATTAGAAACATAGGGCAAACCAAGAGCACGTACCCGTAAAGATTTCTGAGTACAGTATTGTGTTAATTTCGATGATTTACTATATGGTGTTGCTAAGATCCACCGACTAATTTTTGTATCGCCAAAGAGCAGTTCGAGATCTTCTCTATATTTTGTTGTAAACTTTAAAATATCTGTATTTATTTTACGGCGTTGAGATTTTACTAATTTTTCGACATCACTTGATTGTTCCGGTAAGTAACATTGAAACACATGCCCCGACAAGGTGTAACATTCAATACCGAAATCACCATTTTGCGAATCGGGCATGTCACAGAAATTTGCCGGTTTATAATGCAAACGGACAATACTCTTAAAATATTGCTCCCATGCTTTTGGGTCGCTGTTAGGGTCAGTAAACATTCCTAGTCCATAGAAAATATTTTCTTTGAGTATAACCTCTTGTTCAATATGGAGTAAACCCAACAGGTCAACTTTTCGCCATCAAAAGTTACACATCCCTTCAAGCAAAAACACTGTACACTTACACAGTACTCTTGGCTAGTTTTTTTATCACTTTTTTAATAACCATCTCAACGCATGCATTTTCTAACCTATACACTCTTATGGATTTGAATGCATCCAAATCCCAAAAGTGCAATGTCAAACAATTAGAGAGCAATCCAAATAATTTCACATAGATATTATCTCCGTGAATCCCCCGCATTTTTACCTGATCGCGGGGCTTGTTATTTTTCACGCTGAGATCTTCGTATGCAAAAATATAACGGCCTTCAGGCCCTTGAGAAACCTCTGGCTTCACTGCCACACCAGATTCGCAACCTCATCCTTGAACGTCTGCGTAGCATTACGCAGTACGAACCTGTGATAGGTATTATGGGCAAAACAGGGGCTGGTAAGTCGTCCCTCTGTAATGCTCTCTTTCAGGGAGAGGTAACACCTGTCAGTAATGTTGACTCTTGCACCCGTGATGTTCTGCGCTTTCGGCTCCGCAATGGCGATCACAGCCTGATGATTATTGATTTGCCGGGGGTGGGTGAAAGCGATCAAAGAGATAAAGAATACGCCGCACTCTATCGTCACATCCTTCCCGAAGTGGATTTGGTACTCTGGGTTATCAAAGCCGATGATCGCGCTCTGTCGGTGGATGAACACTTCTATCGCAAGGTGATGATGGCGTATCAGCGACGGGTGCTGTTTGTTGTTAATCAGGCTGACAAGGCCGAGCCCTGCCATCAGTGGAGTGTTGCCGATAACCTACCTTCCCCGGCTCAGATGTCGACAATTAAGGCGAAGCAAAATGCCGTACAAAAGCAGTTCCTGTCGCATCATCCGGTTTGTGTGGTATCAGCCCGAACCGGCTGGGGAATGGATGCTCTAGTGGAGAGCATGATGTGCAGCCTGCCTGACCGGGCCACCAGCCCACTTACAACACAACTGCATGGAAGGCTCTGCACCGAACCGGTAAAAAAGCAGGCACGAGAGTGCTTTGGTCATGCAGTAGATGAAATTATTGGCACTGTGGAGTCATCATCTTTTCTGCCAGCGCCTGTAAGGGCTGTGATTCGAACCGTGCGGGAAGCCGTGGTGACCGTTGCCCGTTCCGTCTGGGACTGGATTTTCTTCTGAAAAACCGCGTATAGCGGACACTTCCTGTCCTTTTCGTGCTCAATTAATGAGCGATTAATGCACCTTCAGCGCGTAAAGGCGCATTACAGCTGTAATCCTCGCACTGAAAAAATACGCCTTCCCATGTCCATACCCTGTCCGACCCCTTCGTTACACTAATCACTTAATTTTCAGCCTGTTAACGGGATGGAGAAAATCTAATGTCCCAGACTGAGCGTCGCCATGAGCGGCTGGCGGTTCGGCTGTCCCTCATTATCAGCCGCCTTGTTGCTGGCGAAACACTGGATATGGGCCTTCTTGCCGCAGAGTTTGGTGTATCGCTCCGTACCCTCCGCCGGGATTTTCGTGAGCGACTGATGTACCTGGACCTGGAATATCGCGACGGCACCTGTCGTCTGCTTTCAGGTAGCCATCAGCGCGAACTGGCGGTGCTGACTTTTGCTCGTCAGTCAGGTGTGGAGGCCTTGTTTCCTGACATGGATAACCACATGGTCAGCTCACTGCTGAGTGGGCCCGGTGAGTCTCCGTGCCTCATATGGGCAGAATCGGAGTCATTGTCGCCGCCCAGGCCAGGCGTATTTACACGCCTTGTCAGGGCTATATCAGAGCATCGTCGCGTGACGCTGCTGGCTGAAGGTTGTCGTTGCTCAGGGCTTGCACCATACCGCCTCGTACTCTGCGGCGGGCATTGGTATCTGACTGGCGAGCATCATCATCGCGTGGCAGTGTTTCCGCTGAGCGATATCCATGCGGTTACCTTGCACCCGGAACTGTTCGTGCCCGACCTTCAGATTCGTAACGTTCTCGCCGAACCGGAATTACTCAGAGCCCTTCCCCATTTTCACGTTTTTCACTCACTGCTCGCCAGAACCGGCGACGGTCTTTTACCTCATAAGGAATCATGATGAAGAAATTACTGACTACAACGGCACTGGCCGTCAGTCTCTGCGCAGGCGCTACCTTTCCGGCGTCTGCCGAAACTGTCGTGGGTACCGTTAAATTCTGGCAGTACATGCAGGCGGATGGCTGGAAATCGGCCGATGGCATAGATAACGACACGCTAAACAATACGCTCTATCAGGCCAGTGTGATTGGCAATTATCCCTGGACCAGGCAATTCCTGCTGCGTCAGCGTGGTGGCGGTGCATATTTTCTCGCCGATAAGAAAACACATACCGTGCGCAAGCTGAATCTGAAACCTGCCAGCGGTTATTACTCCGACCTGACCTCGGTCTATCAGGGTGAAGACCAGGGGAAAGGGTGTTACTTCACTATCATCGACACCCAGTATCAGCTGGAGCTGGCTGACGAACCTCACAGCAACCAGGTACTTGCTGCATTCCCGGAAAACTGTGTCAACAAACAGCAGCAGGCTGCCCTGGCGGCGAAGCGTTCTGCCTCAGAGCAGAAACTGCAGCAGTGGGTAGCCCAACAGAGTCTGGCAGAGTTGTGCCGACGCACAGGCAATTGCTAAAGCAATGGAACGGACGATTAATAAGGAATCTGCACCATGAAGAAATTGTATCGACCTGTTCTCACCATTTTGATGGTTATCGGTGCCATGGGGATTTCTGGCTGCGACAACAAGGAAGATGCTGGCGTGAAAACGATAGCCAGGTTTAAGGATTTGACTCCACCACCGTTCAGCAAGGTTGTGTCGCATAAATCCGATATTGCCCAGGAATGGGTAAAGAAGGATGCCTTCGGTACACCGCAATATACGGTGATGAGAACCCGCCAGTCGCCGGAAGGTTGTGAGTCAGGTAATTATTACTACATTGCTGACATGCAGCAGAATACGGTGCAGCCGCTGATGGCAGCCCTGTGCCTTGCGGACAATATCACCCTGAGCTTCAGGATTGAAAACGACAGCTACACGGGTGAGAAATCGGTGGTGTACTCACACGATGGTAAGGAAATGGGGAAACTCTATCTGCCGGAGAATCAGGATAAAAATCCATGAAGAAGCTAAAAGGCGTTATCTCTGTTTTCGCTCTGAGCCTCTGTCTGCTGTCACCGGCTCAGGCTGAAGAACAGCGTTACATCAGTATCCGTAACACCGACATGGTCTGGGTGCCGGGTAATGTCTGCGTCTGGCAGTTTCGCCTGGACAACGGCGGAAGTGGCGAAGGGTTCGGGCCTTTGACACTCTCCCTGCGTCTGAAAGATAAAGGGGGGAACACGCTGGCGATGGGGAATATGGCGGTGGCTGCATTTGGCGACAGCGATGCTACTCGCTCTCAGGAAGCTTCGCTGGAGAACGAATGCGTGGAAAACGTTAGCTCCGTCGAAATCATGAAGGCAACGGAAGAGCGTCATGGTTACCAGATTGACCTGCCACTGGCCATTTTCGACCCGCAGTATTACCGGCCGATACAAGTCACGGTTGTCGGTGGTAAGGCATCTTAGCCGATTCGTTATCCGTTTGATTCAGCCCCTGTCGCTTATGCCGCAGGGGCTTTTTGTTTTAAGGAGGCTGAGTGCATGAGCTCATTGAATTGCCTGTTGGACCGTTTACGCGCCAGCAGGCAGAGGCGGTTGCGTCTCAATATTCCAACGTTGTAATAGAAGACGACCAGGGGACACATTTCCGTCTGGTTATCCGTCATGAGTGTTGCATGGTCTGGCGAGCCTGGAACTTTGAGCCGGATGCCGGTTACTGGCTGAACAGATATATCGCTCGTTATGGCATCCGCAAATTCCCTGCATAACCACCACCAGCGCATCACCGTTATAAACAAAGTCAGGCCACACCTCCCTCGGGAAGTGTGGCCTTTTGTATTTTTACCCACTGCATAAGGAATTACCCATGCGATTAGCCAGCCGCTTTGGCCGTATAAACCGGATACGCCGTGACCGACCACTAACCCATGAAGAGCTGTTGAGTCATGTCCCCAGCGTGTTCGGGAGCGACAAGCATGAATCACGCTCAGACCGTTACACCTACATCCCGACCATCACCATCCTTGAAAGCCTGCAGCGTGAGGGCTTTGAGCCGTTCTTTGCCTGCCAGACGAAGGTTCGCGACCAGAGCAAGCGGGAGCACACCAAACACATGCTTCGCCTGCGTCGTGCCGGTCAACTGACCGGGCATCAGGTGCCGGAAATCATTCTTCTCAACAGCCATGACGGCTCATCAAGCTACCAGATGCTGCCGGGGCTATTTCGTGGCGTTTGTACTAACGGTCTTGTCTGCGGCCAGTCATTCGGAGAAGTGCGTGTACCGCATAAAGGTAATGTCATCGAGAAGGTGATTGAAGGGGCTTACGAAGTGCTTGGGGTCTTTGACCGGGTGGATGAGAAACGAGATGCAATGCAGTCTCTGGCGCTACCTGTACCCGCCCGTCACGCACTGGCGAATGCTGCACTGAAGTATCGATTTGGTGAGGACCACCAGCCGGTCACGGTATCGCAGTTGCTGACCCCGCGTCGCCGGGAGGATTACAGCGATGACCTGTGGACTGTCTATCAGCGCGTGCAGGAGAACCTGATGAAAGGCGGTCTGTCAGGGCGAACTGCGCATGGGAAAAGCAGCCGCACCCGTGCTGTTACCGGTATTGATGGCGATGTGAAGCTCAATCGCGCCCTGTGGGTGATGGCAGAAAACATGCTCGAGTTTTTCGGGCGCTAAGCAACAGTTCCGGCATAAGGAGATAATTTGATGAATACACGAAACATTCAGTTCGCTGAGCAGACAGCAATTACAGCCTCAGTAGTCCCTGACGAGTTACGCACCGGCTTCTGGCCGAAACATTTTGGCACCATCCCGCAGTGGGTAACCCTTGAGCCCCAAATCTTTGCCTGGATGGATCGACTGCGTACCGATTATCACGGTGGTATCTGGAATTTCTCGACGCTCAGCAACGGCGGTGCTTTTATGACTCCTGAGGCAGAGATCGATGAGAAGTGGACATTGTTCAACAGTATGAACGGCAACGGCGCGGAACTTGCTGGAGAAGCTGCAGGGATTGTCGCCTGCCTGATGGCATACAGCCACCATGCCTGTCGTACCGAGAGTGACGCGATGACTGAGCACTATTATCGCTTACGAGACTTCGCGTTGAACCATCCAGAGTGCAGCGCCATTATGCATCTCATCGACTGAGGCATACCGAACATGAATACCGCAATATCCCCACCGTCATCGCAGCCTGAACTCTTTCCTGTGTCGGTCATGGCTCAGCATGGTTGCCTGCTCCCCGCGACATCCGGATTGACACCCTATGCCCAACGGACCATTCGCCGGGCTATCAACCTGCTGGATAAATATCTGCGCCAGCCCGGCATATCTTTTACCTCAAGTACTGCTGCCCGTGACTGGCTTCGGTTACAGCTGGCAGGACAAGAACGGGAAGTGTTTATGGTGCTCTATCTTGATAATCAGCATCGTTTACTGGAGAGCGAAACGCTGTTTGCCGGTTCAGTTAACCATGTCCAGGTCCATCCCCGCGAAGTAGTGAAGTCAGCGCTTCGCTTAAATGCTGCAGCTGCCGTGCTGGCGCATAACCATCCATCCGGTGATCCGGAGCCCAGCCAATGCGATCGCAATATTACGGGCAGGCTTAAAGATGCCCTGGCACTGGTTGAAGTGAACACGCTCGATCATCTGGTCATCGGCTCAGAGGGCATTGTGTCGTTCGCGGAGCGAGGCTGGATATGAAAATCATCAGTAAACGCCAGGCAATGACCCTATACCGGCAACATCCTGGCTCCCGGCTGTTTCGCTTCAGTACGGGAAAATATAAATGGTCAGGCAGTATCTGCCATTATGCTGGCCGCGAGGTGGAAGATATACGCGGCGTTCTGGCCGTATTTGCTGAACGTCGTCAGGACCGCAATGGTCCCTATGTCATTCTTCGAAGTGTCACTCTCAATTAATCTTTCCCTTTAATCAGGAACAATAATGAACAATCACTCCGAATCCGGTATCAAGCCGGAGAATCCCGCCTGCCAGCAGTGGGGGCTGAAACGTGCTATTACACCCTGTTTTGGTGCCCGTCTGGTACAAGAAGGCAACCGACTGCACTATCTGGCTGACCGAGCAGGATTTAGCGTGGCGTTAACCGACGATTTTTCAATGCGCCTCGACCAAGCATTTCCGCTCATGATGAAGCAACTTGAGCTGATGCTCACCAGCGGAGAACTCTCTCCTCGAAATCAGCAGTGCGTCACGCTATACCACAACGGACTCACCTGCGAAGCCGACACACTCGGCTCCTGTGGCTATGTCTACATTGTTGTTTATCTTGCCCAGACTGAGCCGCAGTAACTCGTAACTCCCCCGCTTATTCCCTAAACATCACAGAGCAAACATCATGCAAACCTTATCACCACACCCGACTCGGGCGACTCAGCCCTATCTGTCACCCATTGAAACCTGGCAACGGCTGCTGACTTATCTGTTATCGCAGCACTATGGCCTGACGCTGAATGACACACCGTTCAGTAATGAAACCACCATACGAGAACATATTGATGCTGGAGTATCGCTCATCGATGCGGTGAACTTTCTTGTCGAAAAATACGGGCTTGTCCGTATCGATCGGAAAGGATTTTCGTGGCAAGAGCAGACCCCGTATCTTTCCGTAGTGGATATTTTGCGAGCAAGGCGCTCTACCGGCTTGCTAAAAACTAACGTGAAATAAACGCTTAAATACAGAGCAGACTAAAGGAAAGCAAAATGCTAATCTCACAGACGAAGAGACTCCTGCTGTAACTTCCCCTCACCTGAAAAAAATCTGACATTTTTCTTTTAGGACCAACAATGGGACCAAAATGAAAATTGAACTGAAGGTTATCAGCTATTAAACAACAAGTTACACAACCAATTCAGACTCCGCCAGCCCCAAAATTCTTTCGCGGCGATACCAGAATCGTCCGCTGAAGTCCTGAAAGCCCGCACGGTGAAAGCCCTGCGGGCTTTTTTGTGCTCTCAATTTGTCCCGCGAAGTCTGATGCCAACTAATTAAATCCGAACCTTTTAGGCATCTTGTTATGACCAGCTCCCCCGTTGATTAATACACCGCCATGTTAGTAATTTCTTCAAAGCCACATGAGAACATCCCCATGAAGAAGCGTTTTTACGACGATCAGATCATCAGTATTCTCCGCGAGGCTGAAGCCGGAATTTCTGCCCGTGAGCTCTGCCGTAAGCACGCCATTTCCGACGCCACCTTTTACACCTGGCGTAAGAAGTATGGCGGGATGGAGGTGCCTGAGGTTAAACGCCTGAAGTCACTTGAGGAAGAAAATGCCAGATACAGGAAGCTGCTCGCCGAGGCCATGCTGGATAAGGAGGCGCTTCAGGTGGCTCTTGGGCGAGAGCACTGACGACAGACCAGAAGCGCGAAGTTGTGGTGTTGATGTGTGATGCGATCGGTCTGTCGCAACTTCGTGCCTGCAGACTCACAGGTTTGTCCCTGTCGGCCTGCCGCTATGACGCTCAGCGTCCGGCGACTGATGCCCATTTATCAGGGCGCATTACTGAACTGGCTCTGGAGCGCAAGCGTTTTGGTTACCGCCGCATATGGCAATTACTGCGCCGTGAAGGCCTTCATGTTAATCACAAGCGCGTGTACCGCTTTTATTATCTGAGAGGGCGTGCGTAAAATGCAGAGGTCGTCGTAAAGGGCTAGCAACAGAACGTCTGCCGCAGTTCCGCCCGGCGTCGCCCAACCTGACCTGGTCGATGGATTTGTCATGAACGCGCTCGCCACTGATCGCAGGATCAAGTGCCTGACCTGTGTGGACGACTTCACAAAGAAATGCCTGACGGTCACTGTTGCCTTTGAATTTCAGGCGTACATGTGACACACATTCTTGACAGCATTGCGCTGTTTCGAGGCTATTCGGCGACGATAAGAACTGACCCTAGACCGTAGTTCACCTGCCGCATACTGGATCAATGGGCTTTTGAGCATGATGTTGAGTTGTGCTTAATCCAGCCGGGCAAGCCAACGCAGAACGAAATTACTGAGAGCTTTAACGGACAATTTCGGAATGAATGTCTGAATGAGCACTGGTTCAGCGGTATCGTTCACGCCAGGAAAGTCATTAATGACTGGCGGCAGGATTATGATGAGTGTCATCCACACTCAGCACTGAATTATCAGACGCTATCAGAGTTTGCAACACGGTGGCGGAATGAAAAATGCGAAGGTAAACAAACCGACATTCCTAATTGATGGTTCTATCTAATACTGGGGGCTGGTCAGTTATTCAATGCTGACCATTGTCATGCGGATTTCATTCCATTTCATATCATTCATGTTCCAACAAAGCATACGGATCTTCCCAAATCTGATCTTGATAGATTGACTTGCCCCATAGATAACAACGTCAACATATGGCCTAAAACAATCTTTGACGAACCTATGGATAGCTGTGAGTCATAAGCGGGCATTGCCAAGCCCCGACCTAGAATTTTGTGGTATCAAAAAAGAATAATTAAGATTTCCAAATACTTTTATGATAATTGTATGATATTGTTAACGACATAAAAATTTTCTTTTTCAGTTAGCCTATTAAAATAGGTCTGCCAAATGAGGAGTTCGCCAGATGCTTATTGATACATCCCTTAGCATTAGAGAAGGTCTACTGCTTCATAAAAATATTGAACCGCTTGAAAAGGTACTTTTGACTGAAATCAAGTGGATTGAGCAACTCGACGTCACGGGTTTTAGCGAGGCAGATGTCAGAGGCGAAATTATAGATCCCATCGTTCGTATATTGGGTTACAAAAAAGGAAGTTTTTCATCCGTAGACCGAGAAAAAAATTTAAAGTTTAGAGGCGGTAAAAATAAATATATAGATTATAGTCTCACTTTGTGGAAGGAAAATTTCTGGCTTATTGAGGCGAAAAGACCATTAAACGGGGATATTTTTAGCTATGAGGTATTAAGCCAAGCAGTTGAATATTCCATCCATCCTGCGATCGGCGCTTCCGTAATTGTGCTTTGTGATGGGATTAAATTTGAGTTATTTGACAGGGAAGATGATCTAGAGAATCCCGTCTTATCATTCAAAATATGCGACCTTGCTAAAAACTTTGACAATTTGAGGATGATCTTATCCCCTATGCAAATATGGTTTTTTTATAAGCGGCGAGTGCTTAAGTCTATTGATAAAGCATTTGAATCGGAATTTAACATACAAAGAATCAATGAATTTAAAAAAATAATTGAAAACCGATTAAGTGAAAAACGCGCGCAGGTAATGAAAAACTTTCAGTCTACTATTTTTAATGATAAAAACCCTGAAATTAAATTAATTACCAAGAGTTCCGATGATATTATAGATGGTTATTTTTTCCATATGCATTCTCATTCTTTTAATAATGCTATGAATGGAATACTATTGGAAAAATTCTTAAACAGTGGTGAATTCCCAATACTCTACAGAATCTTCCCTGATGACTGCAGAGATGCCAACGATGCTTATTATGCTAACGCACTTAGCTTCTTAATCAAGCTTGAACAATCAGATGCTACATTAAACTGGTCGCCTAGTTGGCTCGATAAGCACAAAGAGAGGTCTGTAGAAATTTTAATCAAAAACCTCATCCGTTTGTCACTAACCTATTTTCAGGGAGATCAGCCACGAAAAACAACGCTGTTAGCTGCAAATGCTTTTAGGAGAATATTCAAATTACTTGCAGTCTTAACACAATTTCTTGAATCCTCTGGTGAGTTGAGGCACTACCTCACCCGGTTAAACGAAAATGAATTTTCTTGGAATCAGATTTTATCAGATCCAAAAAGAAATATATTAATTGAAATTGATGCTCTTGCAATGATTGCTACTGAAAGATTTGTTAAAGATCATAGTAAAAAGAATGGAGTTTTCAATCTATATTCTGCTAAACAACAATTAGCTTTATTGTGGGGTATGGAAAAGGCAATTCTTGAGCGACATCCTAATTATCTTGATATTTTAAGGGAAAGAGACTTCGGCGAGATCCATCCTACTGAATGTGCATCTGTTGCTTATGATTATTTAGGCCACACTAGCCTTTGCATTATAAAGGAAAGCCAGAAATGGAAAAAATATATCATTGAAGAACACTTTCCTGAGATATTAGCCCTTGAAGAGTGTGGTTCCTGGGTAGCCCGAGAATTGCTAGAATCACTATCTTCCTCATCAGAGGAAATAAAAAACCATCTCAATTTGGCAGAACGATTTTTCTTTGGAGATGCCGAAACACAAAATTTCCTTAGTCGATCATATGGTTACTTAATCAACTGAAGACTCACACCTTCGCGGGTATAATTTTTTTGCTGGCATTGAAGTGACTGGTGCCCTCAAACTTTCGCGATAGTGGCGTGAGCCATCTTAGAGGAGTCAGATATGGTTGCGGGATTATATCCAATCCGCTCGGTTTGTTTTGCATTAATGAGCTGAAAGCCAAGTACATCTAACTTTAGTTCATCACCAAAGACGTCAATTACCAAATAGAATGGTCTTCCGTAACAAAATCACTCAGCACTTCAGGGAACACCGTCACTTAATGTCTTCTTTGACATTTAATGTGATGAGTCATGCTTGTGACCAAATTTGATCGTATCGTCCTAATTCTATTGAATAAATTAGATATCCGCATGAGACTATTAGGAATGGTTGACCATATAAACCCAATACTTAGATCAAAAGGCAATCAGGAGTTTGCGAACAACCTAGGCACATAGCGGTCAAAGTTTGGGTGGGGTGAGCTCGTCCGCTTTAAGCGAGGAGAGGAAACCACAATCGTTGTAACAACACATGTGTGTCAGCTTAAATTCCAGCCTGTAGCTCAGTAGTTAGTTGGTTAAGTCTATTTTCAGGGTGACAACTCAACTTGACATCACCACGCACAGTCACTAACTCAGCTTATTCTTCCCATAAAAGGGAGAAAAACTTTTAGGCACACTAATAAGCACCTAAGAAAACCTTAGCTAGCAGTTATTTGACCTAATTGAATCCATTACAGAATCAATTAAGATTCCGCCAATCCTGATTAACAATTACACTCTACCTCAACCCTACCCAAAAACCCGGCAATCCTGGCGGCTTTTCATGCCTTTGATATTTACTTTCAGACCATAACTTCCATCTGCCTTCGCAGCTCTCAGATAATTTTTCTGTAACATCTTCAGCCCCCCCCTTGAAATCAGTCACCACCCGTTCCCCTACCCACGCTCATCCCTTTCCTGCGCACCAACTCAGCGCACTCATATTTTGCACTGCATCACACTTATCAGTTTGCCCTCCCTTTTAACCCCTGATTTTGAAGAGTTTTTGGATTGGCACACTTCCTGCAAACTTTTTCAGTCCCGTCGTTCCACAGGGATGATGATCTTAAAGATTTGGTATCAGCCGTTAACCGTCCCGATATCTGCGACGCCATAAGGGTGGCATACAGAGCGGGCGGAATCTGGCTGCATAACAGAACGTACTTCCGGAGAGAGCCATGACCTCAATTAGCGAACCAGTGGTAATAGCGAAACACAGCAAGTGGGTACAGCTTCTGCTTGGCTTAATCTGCATGGCAG
>Ga0157357_1000202_pt1 | contig 24534 bp, 29 predicted proteins | sample AttcapACBM1_FD_111485 | JGI IMG/M metagenome (GOLD analysis project Ga0157357, IMG submission 111485) | Fungus gardens microbial communities from leaf cutter ant in Botucatu, State of Sao Paulo, Brazil - Atta capiguara ACBM1 | ecosystem: Host-associated > Fungi > Mycelium > Unclassified ... | reverse complement strand
TAGCACCACCAGAATGGGATACTGATGGAACGAACGAAGACCGCGAAGAGGAAGCTGAATGAATATCCGTGTCTACAGTCGAGGGCTGGATGTAAGGAGTATTATCCAAAAAGGTCGTGGGCACAAAATCCTCTGTATAAGTCAATCCATCCATATCAACATGGAGGTCCAGGGTTGTCTGGAGCCCCGTATCTTCCAATGTCCCAGAGTAAAAATCGTATCCACCGATAGAGGAGATAGAGGTATTACGTGAAAAATCCATTGTAACATTCATAGCATATGGGAAATTGTGGATAGCGCTGTCGAAGGCTGACGCGTAGACTCGAGAAGGACTGGATCCTTGCCGAACCTGAGAATTATCAGTCGAGCCATTCTTGGAAAAAGCTTTGAACATACAGCAACAGTGAGATTGTATACTTTGGTGAAGGCCTCTCCATTTCGGTTCGTGTACGTCTTCGTGTACGAATCATTTGATCTGAAAAACGCTGTGCTCATTGTCGGGACGAAAATGACCTGGTCTTGTGCAATGACATAGTCATTTCCTCCATTATTATACACTGTCGTACTCGTCCCATTGTGCTCATCAACTTCGAACCAGAACTTTGAGATCGATGCTGGCCCCTCAATTGGTACGACGAAATTATAATGCACGAAATAGACTCCCATGCGAAGGGTGATAGGTGAGTTGTTCGGATCGTCTTGCACAACGTTCGCTGACGGAGCAGACTTCGTACTTCCTTCGCAGTCAGCTGAGTCGCCATATTTGTCACACCAGAGCATAGTTACTGTCCTGTTCATATTAAGCTTGTTGTCAATGGGTTGTGTAAGCTGTGAAGATTGGTGAATGTACATTCCATATGACAATGAACACAGCATACACGGATGTTCGCTTTGAACACAAGTTGACCTTTTTCGATAGTCAATTGCACACCCCACACTTTTGCGGGAATTAGGGTAATTTCGTCTGTTAATGAAATACCATGGGGTACAGTATTGAACATCCGTTCCAGCAGAGACTGGCATTGACTCATATATGTGTTGGTATCCGCCAAACTTGATAAACCACCTTCAGTCATCACTGATGAAGATAAGGAATATATAACCTACCTGCGCATGGTCTGATTCCCGTCGCTCATGAAAACACGGATATCTGAGGCCATGGTTGTGTTAGGGGTGATGACAAGCACATTTTGGGTTGTTCCATCGAGGTATTCTGTGACTCTATTTGCTCGTCAGAATCTTTGTCGAACACAAGGGGCTAGATACTGGCTTACACTTTGTTGTCAAACTGTGTCGTCGTATCGAAATCGATGATGTGGGGCTGGCCGGGGGTAGTACTCGCAGATACAAGCATCGGAAAATCGGCATCCCGAACGCCCCCAACCGTGTGACCACAGGCCGTCAAGGTGATCATCTCTGTATCCGAAAATCCCTGCTTTCGGAAGCTCTCTTTGAGGGTATCTAAATCTTGCTGAGGTTCAGGTGTTCCAAATCCTCCTGCTGCCCATGCGTCTACACGCCCACCACGGAATGGAACGATGGGCCCTCCGCAAGTTGCAACTGCGAAAACACCTCCTAGAGCGATGATATCCGCCCCTGCAATTATGGTTAACAACTTGTACAGGCAAGAAAAGTTTACTAACGAGAAACGTATTTGTTTGGAAATGTTTCAAAGTCTGTGACAGTTTGATTAAAGCCAAGACCAAAATTCTGTTGACATATATGTCGGAATTTGGTGATAGATTGAGAGCATAAAGGCATACCGCCGACCTATCGAGTTCATAAACAAGAGACCCATCTAACCCTCCCGATCCACTGTCAATGTCGTGGGTGGCCATGTCATGGAATGCCTGCCATGAAAGAAGATAAGTAAACGAACTCTTCGAGATAGGATTGACAAAACATACGAAGCGCAACCATTCTGCAGCAACAGATGCCATCGTCCCTGTGCGCTTGCGACATGGATGTACCAAAGAGGCGAGGTTGGAGCCATCACTCCTCTGGCCTTGATATAAAAATGTCTCGAGTGCATCATATTGTGGTGATGGCCATTGGTATGCCAGGGAAGACTGCAGGTGGAGGAGCCAGACAAATGCTAAATATTTCTTGGGTGTGAGCATGATTGTATTAATATTAACTTCGTGGATTTAGTGTGATAGAATAGCAAAGTTATTGAGAATGCACATAAACGAGCGAAAGAGGTCAATATGGATGATGCAGGAGCGAGATGGTGAGAAAAGCAAAGTTAGGCAAGCGTGAGAACACGAATACATCGGCTACTTTACGTCTCATTGTCCACAATCCATTGACGAATATATGTACTGCTCAATTTAGCACTTTTCAACCACAAGGCATCTTGGTGGTCAAGGTTTTCGGAGGTTGCAGAGATAACATCGATCACAAAGACTTCCAGCGCTGATAGATTATGATTCTTTCTATATTTCGCAACTGAGAGACGCTGTGAGATCAGGCATTCAACATTCCAAGCAGCTTACTTTCAGCAGCACCATTGAGCGTCTCTTTGCTCACGACGAGGGCTTGGATGTTTGGATCCCATCCAGTTGGACCGTAAACATCACTGATAGGTACAACATCGTAGACGAGTCCGGATTTGAAAAAACTCAGAAACCCCCGTACTCGATCAGAGCGTTGGGAGATGTTCTCTACTACATGTTTATTTGACTTCTTCTGTAATAAGGTATCGTCTGAACGATGGGTCTGGTAAGATCCAAAGATTTTTTGATTTCGGAGGCTACGCACCCGTCAAGCCAACAATCAATTTCTCCGACGTAATCCAGGCAGCCATCGACAAAAGTATCTTATGTCCGGCATGTAAGTGGTCAAATGTCCCGCCTATTGCGGTGACAGGGTACATCGTAGGCCGACTTTTCCCAACCTGCACCTCTGTTTCGACCGCTATATCAATTGGTGGATCCCGCTCACCCACGGATATGTATGATGTCCTCAAAAGACCAATTACTTCGGGAAGCGGAACTGGGATGGCGTCTAAAAGAGTCATGGATCCGTTGAATCCTGCAACGACTTTAAGGTTCACGCACCGCCACTGACACGGAACAGGATTTCCATCCCTGCTCCTAAGCTCTCGTCTACGTCTTCATTCATTCCTTTCAGAAGGACATCAACGTCCATCAATACCTTTTCCATGTTCTGTGCAACCTTTGTTGCTTGGACGTAAACATAAGTAAGAATCTCCTGGACGGCCCTCCATTTGCCTGTGTGTGATATCGCCTGGGAGGCAAGATATCCTTGGTCTAGATGGCTATGTGGGGTTCCTTTGTTGAAGAACCTGGAAAATAGAACAATTACAAGACGTCGTCGTGCTGTTGCAGCTGCATGGACAATGACAGGCGCCAGAAACTGTGGGGTCGAGAGACGATGAAGAGTAGCAAGGAGGAGAACGCTGTCGACCGACTCGGTTATTGTTGGAAAGTCCTGCACAGTTGTCATTTGTATTGCCGAAGATGAGGCTGAAGTACAATTAGTAATATCCAATGAACATGAGATAGTCAATGAAGCCTGAAGCCGATGGTATCATCCAACATCCTGATTACTATATAAGCGAGGTGTGATGCGATCGTCTTGGGGTGACCTGATCTTAATTACAGCGATCGTTCTGCACGATCTTCACCTTGGTCAAAACAACACATTTTGCCTCTTTCAATACACATTTAGGGCAGATGTAGTGTATTCTCAGTGTCTGCTGTCTACGCCTTGTCAATCCATACGTGCAGATTGGACAATGCACATTTGACTCCCTGACATCTTACAGATAGCGAGAGTTGTCGACCCAGGGCTTTCTATAAATAAATATTTCATCCAGTCCTCATATATTTAGGTGTGGTCAAAAATTCCTTACACATCCAAAATACTTCTTCCTTTCCTATGAGACCTACTAGCAGGCGGAATAACTCCTAAATCAGCCCCGTTCACCGCTTTAATCATCTCTAAGATCCGCCCTGATGAGACGCTTCCTGGCATGAGGATGAAAAGTCGGCTCAGGCCAAGAGCCAACTGCCCACTTAAATGTAAACAAGCAAGTTGTAAAAAAGTAAGCTAATGCTAATTTCAAACTACATTGATTTGAGACAACAATCCTCATATTGGTACTCTAATGTCTCATTTGACATTGGTGAGAGTTCCTTCTTCCGTGAGCTAGAAGCAACATAATTAGGAGGGAATGCGTATATTTGGTACAGGAATATCATCTGTTTGTAATTATTGGGTCTCGGGTGGATTGCGCAGTTGCTGCAACTCTGAGATCAGGATTTGATACAGTTTTCTTCCGCTCTCGTCCAGGAATGTCATGGGTGGTATTTCGAGAATTTCCCCAAGAAAGGGCCTTATCATTGTTCATCGGAGTACTCGTTTTTCCCCAGTATTGACCATGTTTTGTCCTTCGGGTACACTATGCCTCTCAGATACCTCTTGACTCCAATCAAGGCTCTGGCGTTCTTTCTTCAAAGATCGGGTGCCTTTACCAAAAATGCCCCCATCCCGCACTCTTGATTGGAGTCTGAACCGCAATCCCACCCACCTAATTCTTATCTCTTTCTCCCTTCCCTTCTTGTTCCCGGTGCACAGTACTGAAGTATTTATTACAACTACTACATTCCTATCTAAAGCAGAACGCTCACAGCTGTACATCATCGAAGCTCCGGCGTAGTCAGTAGATCGCTGCATCTTGTCTCATACGCTTGAGTGCGTGAGAATAAATTTCCGCGACTGGACAAGGTTCTTCATGTTACGCGTAACACAGTCTCGTACGCTTGGCTCGAGGTCATATCGCTGACACTGCTTCTACTGGTTTCCTTTGTTGATGTCACTTCGAACATCCTAATTCTGTAATTCAAGCAGCCATTGAATTGCAATTTTTGTCCACTCGTTCCTCCATTCTTGTGTTTAAACTCTTCATGTCTTCACAGCATTTGCCGTTCACTTCCCCTATCCCTCCTTCTCCTACGAGCCCACAACACAACTCGCAAGGCCAACAGCAGCTTCCTTTATACGCTACTATCACCCAGCGGCCTCAAAGCGATATGACAGTGAGCAAAGTGGCCTCTATTAGCTCTCCTCCGACCCCGCGTTCCTTACCTCTTGTACCTAATCGATTTCTGTCGGATACTCAAACACTTACTTCTCCAAATTTTACACGCATCCATTCGGCTACACATGCGGGTGGCATTCAGCCCTCAGTGTCGTTTTTTCGTCCTACGAGACCCAATAATCAAACGGAGTCTTCTCGCCCAAGTTCCGTGGGTTCCACCAATGATGCTGTGGAAGGTACTCAAGATCCCGAGATTTTTCAGCTCGGTGACATGAACCACCGACGGTCCGAAGGCTTCGATGATCAGGTCGATGAGTCGCGGGCAACCGACCATGTGTATACCATTCTACAAGATGTTCAGTCATCCAAACGTGTGAAACAAAGTCGAGAGCCTCTGTTACCCACTACGACTCGTCCAAACGCAACAGGACGGCTATCTGGTACACGAGATTGCAGTGGGACGGCTTCTAGTTGTGTCGCAAGGAATAAAGTTCGTACAAGTTTCGATAGATTCTTGGGATTGAGTCGCGGACTTAGCTTCGAGTCTCTCCGGAAAACACAAAATGATCGTCCTGTGTTCATCGAAGGACGTGCCACTTTTGAGAGCAAACGGAGAGAAGACCTTAGTGGCTACGACTATCCTATTCATCACAAGCGAACATCTTCGTCCGGCGCCAATGTAGCAGTTGACCGTCGTCATTCTTCAGATTCTCATTCCCCTGATCCGTCATTTAATCCCAGGCCACCAGATCGCTGGCCACTGCTGTCTGCTGTCCCTATTCTCAATCCAGAAACGAAGAAGCAGTATCGCAATCATCAGCTCCATCCATCAAACAACAAATTCTTTTTGGGTGGGCATCTCCTGACTGGCGGTGATTCACCTTGGGCACTTGTCTCATCATTTCTTCTGGTTTTGACTATTGCTGGTGTCTGGTTTGGAACGACATGTGTCTGGTGGTGGCAAAATCAAAGTCCCACCGTCGCTGCGGTCGGGATATACATGGCCCTTCTTGTGATTTCAACTATGTTAGCAACGGTATGTCAGGGGTCTCAGCGTGACAATAGATCTGACATAATCTCCTCACAGGCAACCACCGATCCTGGGATTCTGCCCCGGGAATTAGACCCTGACCCTCCTTACCCAAGTGAAACGCCTTCGGATGGAGGGTCCCGAGTGCCAATGCCTCGGGATCTGAAGGTTCGAAATGACATGTGGGTAGCTGTGGCTTGATTGTGCTGGATTCACTGACACGCTTTGCCAACTTGTAGCGTCAGGACGAAGTATTGTCCTACTTGCAGGACCTATCGGCCTCCACGGTCAAGCCATTGCAAAATGGTAATTTGATATCTCGGTGGCCTTTCATGCTATCCTGAAACATCAGCTAGTGCGATAACTGTGTCGATGGATGTGATCACCATTGTCAATGGGTCAACAATTGCGTCGGTCGTCGTAACTATGCAACATTTTTCGCGTTATTATTCTCGGCCGTAAGTGAAGACTGCCATACGAAACGATACGGTGTTTGAAATCAATTGATCACGGCAGGCGTCGACGTTGGTTCTCATCATTTGTACATCGGCCGTGCATTTGTACTTACTCACCGTTCGAGACAATCTGAGCTTCCGACAGGCACTTAAGCAGGGTGTTGGTAGTGCTATTGTCTTTTGCCTGTCAATCTTGGTCATTTGGCCTGTTTCTGCGCTTTTACTATATCATATGAGAGTAAGTGACATGTCTTTGTTGCTCGCCATTTCCACTCTTTGTTGGTTTGGTTTGGGGCTGATCCATTTCCGACTTTCATCAGATGGCTGACTGATTTTGCAGCTATTATTTCTTAATATTACAACGATTGAACAGGTATGTTGTCCCTCCGTTGCTGCACATTTCTTTTGTCCGAGAACCTGGAAGGTGACCTTGACCTTTCTCTGTCTTATCTAGATTCGGAATCAAGCCCACAAAAGTTTAATCCCGGAAGCGCCACCCCCAAATCCGTTCTCTTATGGTGACTGGAGACGTAATTTCTTCAATGTCTTGTGCCGACCTGTGGGGTATTCTTGGCTTGATGCATCTGCAATTGCGACAGAAGACAAGCGGGGGATAAACCCAGCACTGATACAGAGTGGTGTGGGTATCTGGGACGGACCCAATCAATGATTCGGCCTTTTTCACCTGTATCTATTCTAGCCCCAAGGTGAACTGATTGATTTATTTTGTTGTGTGCCATACCTCCTGGCCACTTTCGTAATGACCGGAACTTTTTGAGGGGATTCGGTAGAAAGTGATTGGCCACTGGAGATTATTTCCACGATGAATACGAACTTTCATGAGCGGTCTGGGTCCGAGACAAGGGGGTGGAAAACGATTCGAAATAAACTTGATTGGTTTATCGTGAGACATTGGCTCCACATCCATAAGGTCGAATGCACCCGTGTTGGAAAGGAAAAGATTAGTTGAAATATCAAAAGTTGCTCCGTTTGATTCCAGATCACATCCACCGGAAAGGAGAGGATGCAGATAACGAGTGGCATCTTGCAGCCCCGGTGCATGGTTATAGCGGGACAGTGAGAATGGTTCCTGTGATGCACTCTCAAGCTATATAATCAAGATGGAAGCTCATCCCCGTCAGACAGAGTTTATTAAATCATGAGTCTTTGTAGTATGAATTGGACCAATGCAGAGGTTTGGAAATTTCTTCCATACAAAAGTAGACAGGGATCGTACGTAGGACGTCCATGAACAGTTCATGTTTGAGAATTTCAGATGAATTTGTTTATTTACGGCCAGATCTCATCCGAGATGTTTGCATCTCGGGAAATTTTTGTTCGGCGCTTGAATATGTGACTCGGCATTACGCGTGATTATCGTTGGCAGGTTCGGCAAAGACACTCATCAGAGGGCGAGCAGTCTTTCATACTTCCTGGTTCCCTTTGTAATCTGGACCATCGATTACTTCTGGTACTAAGGCACGAGTCATTCAAGGGCTCGTATTCACTGTTGGACCTAGAGGGGCAGGACTCGAGTCGGCAGACATTTAGCTAAGCAGATTTTACAGTCAAATTGGGCGGCGCAACGATTGCCATTGGAAAGTTTTATAACCCGATGACTGCTCCTCCCGGCGAACCAAACTCTCCTGCCAATCCTTCGCAGCCGTTGCCGCATCAGCCGCTGCAGCCGACTCCGACGTCACCTACTCTTCAGCCGACTCAGGCCTCACCCAAGCCGGCCATCCGCAAGCCGCGGCAAAAGAGGCGGACAGACTCCACCCCACGGCCGTCTCTCAGATCCGAAGATCACAAGTCGGGCGAGCGCCCCGAAACATCTAGTCCACGAGAATACACATATCCCCCATGTAGGTTCTATCTACCATGGGTTTATCGTGCGACACTCAATATTTCTTATCCCAACAGCTCCCTACCCGCTATACCCTCCTCGTGGGTCTTATTACCACCCATATCCCCCATTCACTATGAATCCTTCATATCCGATGAACGGTCCTCCTTATTCTCAACAGCATCAACAGCAGAATTACCCCCCGCAACAGATGCATGGACAACCTCCTCATGTCGGTGTGCCTCCACAGTATGCATATCCCGTTCACCCACAGGGGCACCACTATAATCCGGCAGGCGGATATCCTTCCTACACGACCTACCCTCAGCCAATGGTGATGTATCCTCCAGTTCGTTCAAGTACCCATCCTGAGCATTCACCGTCCATTTCTTCTCCTGTGGGGCCTGGAGGTGGTGTCAAGCGTAAGCGGCAAAAATCTGGGGTAGACGACTCGACTGGAAAATCTGGCGACAGAGGCTCGGATGATGAGACTGGTGCTTCTGGGAGTGACATCCCTCGCGTACCCTCCGCTCAGCAACATCATCCCATTATTGACCTCAAGAAACGTACCAAGACAGTGAGCTACCTTCATGTGCCTTGCACCAATTTCTCATATTCTCCTTCAGCAACGTGCCTGCGATTCTTGTCGTTCTCGTAAAATACGTTGCGACATCCTCCCAGATATAGTGAGTCTTATCAATCACGGACGGTCTACGTTTTGTAACTGCTCGTACTAGGATCCCCCTGTTTGCCAGCATTGCCAGCAGTTCTCATTCGAGTGTACTTTCTTCCTACCTATTACTGAAACTAGGTTCAAGAAAAAGAAATTGGAGGAGGAGGTCGCTGCAGCTGCCGCTGCGGTCGCCAGTCAAAGGGGAAACTCGGAATCTAATACCCATAATGTTCCAACTCCCGGCAATGAGTGTGTAGCGAGCCGTGATGTTGGATTTTTTGGTAAGTATTACAAATTCGAATCTCAAAGTCTGCCTCTTGTATCATGAACGGACTCACATAATGCTTTAGGACCAACTTCACCTATCTATTTATTGCATTCTCAAGCTACTGTAAATTCACGAATTTACGAGAATTATGACATGCGCTATCATCATTCCTTCGAGATTAGCAGGAACGGTGACGGTCTTATCACTGTGCAGAAACCTGGAGTAGACGAACAAAGATTGGCGCACCCTAAACAAATAGACTTGCACATCGAGAAGGACGTCTTAGAGAAGCTTGTTAATTCGTACTTTACCGATGCTGCACCTATACTACCCGTCGTTACTCAAGCCGAGTTTCTATCAACTCCCAATCCTCCTCCTGTTTTATTGTATTCCATGTGCCTCATTGCTGCCGCTCGACGGGAGGTTCCCTCCAAGATTTTCGATTCCATCCGCTTTGCCGTTAACAATGTCATCAAGGCCGATGATGTTCTCTCAACAGCCACTATATCGAATGTTCAAGCACTTTTGATACTATCTATGAGTGGTGATTGTCACTCCCAGTTCGTTCCTAATGCGCTATCGGGACTATGGCTTCGTCTTGGAACCGCCATTAGAATGGTGGGTACAGTGGTTGTAGGTTGAAGGGTCCAGCTTCCAAACCTTCCCTCCAGGCACAAGATCTAGGTTTGCATAGGGCGGAGTCAGTTAAACAGAATATTGAGTTGAGGCGTCGTCTTTGGGGGGCATGTTTAATATGTGATCGGTGGTATGTCCTTGTTTCGTGCACAACTACTACAAGATAACAACTCTCACACAGGACAAGCCTAGCATATGGACATCCTTACATGATCGACGTCCAGGATTGTGATGTTCGTCTTCCCTCCTCGGGATATGAGAACGACCTTTATATGGACGAGCTTGTCCGGTTGAGCATCATACTTGGTCGTGTGCTCAAAGCGATCTACAGGTCAGTCCCAGCTATATTATCATGGCCACCTTACTGACCAAATTTCAGCCCTTCTGGCCTTGCTTTTACAACAGATGAGGTTCTCAACCAACTACTAGGGGATATTGAGGATTGGCAGAGATCGCTTCCGGAAAACTTGAAATACCGTGGACCAGAAAGTTCACGACCCGCAGGTTTATATTGGATTCTCAATTATTGCTCTATACTAACACGTTCCAGGTTTACTACATTTTTTGTATGCTTGTCTGTGCATGATGTTTTGGCGAGTCTTTATGCGGATCAGTTACTCATGTCCTGCACACCTCAAGTTTAGTTTAAACGTCGAGCAGTGGACCAAATTGGTTGCACTGACTGGTGAAGCCATTGACTGGTTGGATGTACATGAGGAAATGTATGATATATGGCTATTGGTTGCTTATGCTGCCACATCATGTGCACTAGTTCAAGTGAGTTCATCGCTGAAGGGCCTTGTTTTTACTGATGTTTCATTTCACAGTACCACACTTGGGTACGTAGAAAAGATACTGGAGCGGCGAGTAGGCTGCGAACACTACGAGACTGTGTTCGAAGGTGGGAGAGAGCCATCAACCCGGAACATATGTCAGCCAGGCGCAAGGTCAGTTGTCTTCCTCCCGTTGTGATCAAGAACTTATGAGTGCATTCTTTGTGGACTGCACTTCCTAGACGGCGGAGATTATCGCGCTGTTGTATGAGGCAACGCAGGGGCCACCTCTTCCTGCAGAAACCCCGTCGCTCAATCCAACTGGTGGTGTGACACCTAAGCCTCCAATTAACTTAGAGTATCAGAAAGATTCCACAAGGTCAGGCGGTGGCGTATTTATAGCACAAGCACCTAGGGAAGACGTTATTAAGGATCTTCCTGTGGGTTTGGTTATCACGCCCGAAGAGAGCAGGGAAGGTTTGTCCTCCATGTCTCTCCCTAAGGCATATGTTGATATTGGACTTAGGAGCTCATTCACCTCCCTCTGAGGACCAACAGCAACAGTCCTCAGCTTCGATGGTTAACTTCACCCCTTTGAAAAAGTCAAGCGATATGTATGGCAACGTGAACCCAGCAATGAATGCGCAAGCTCGAGGAAACGTTCAAATAATGAATGTGCTCGATGGTGCACAGGGCATCAATCTAGCGGCTTATGAGATATCAGATGGTTTCCTCGAAGGTCTTCCTGGCACAATGTTTGACTGGTGTAAGTAACAATCATTTTTAAGTGAGGCGATTTTGGCTTGAACCTCCCCAGCCCAATGGGACAATTTCTTTGCCCGCTTCCCTCAGTCAGGATCTAACCCACACACATTTGCTCAAAATCCCCAACAGCAACAACGAGTCGCATTATCGACGAATTCGGCCCAGCCCAACCCTATCACACCTGTCCCCCAGGGTGAGGCTCAGCAAGGTTCATGTCAATCATAGTGCAAGAGCTGTGACTTGACTCCTGCCCCTTTTATCATTGTTCTGTAACTATCATGTTTGCCTGTCTGTAACTGTACCAGGAGTCTTTTTCTAAGTATATATGGACAATATATTGTGTATGTATTATGCAGTTGCATTTGTTTTGGTGATGCTATCCATGCTACATCACCTGGATCATTGATTTCGAAACGACATTTTAACCACTGGGCTATTCTGTCTCTTTCATCTCTTGAAACGTACTTCATCTTCGTCTTCGTCTTTTCGTAGCTCTCGCTAATGAAGCACCTTTTTCGTCAAGGCATCCAGGTCTCTATCCGAAGACCCCATTGGTCGCGAGCACACATCAGCCCCAGTACATACTCCAAGTTTACAAACGAAATATATCATGCCACCATTACCCCACCTATCTCTCCATGATCATTTAGAAATAATGGCAACAAGGGATGGACTAGCGCTACGCCCTCATATACCTGGCTCAGAAATGGTAGAAGACTTCGTATGCATCACTTGGGGAAAATCAGTCGAGATTTCGAATCCTGGCATGAAACACGACTGGAGCAAGTGCACGGTCATCTATGGGGTTGTTGGTATACTAGAGCTGTATTCATGTGAGTATCTGTTGTTGATCGAGAAAGCGATTTCCGTTGATCACCTTTTCCAGGTTCATATCTTCTTGTAATTACTTCACGGTCCGAAGCTGGAAGTCGTGAGTTCTTGAGCTATTCAAGATGGTCAGGAGGCTCAGACAGGGTCTAGTTTTGGATGCCAGATACAAGGTTTATGGGATCAAGAGTGTGGCTGCAATACCTCTTCTAGAAGAACTGGCAAAGTCTACTATTCAGACAATATCCTCTTCGAATAACGCTTTTACTCGCTCTTCTCTCCTTCCACAAGTTGTTACATGCCAAGACGTTGACCAAAAAGAAGAATCGAAAGCTGTGGAGAGTTCTGCTACTCCTTCGCCACATGTACAATTTTCCTCTAATCCTCAGGTGAAACCCATCACCCCGATTCACAAAAACTTTGAGGTAGCTCGCTCGGCTTCTCCTCAATCAACTACATCTTCGGAACAATCAGTGACATCTCCTGTCCTTAAGACCGTTGCGACCCAATTGTCCTTTTGGAACAGGTCATCGAAACGAGACTCGCGTAAATTTCAAACCAATGAAGTGCCAGCATCTGGGTCAGTACTGCAATCAGAAATGCTTGACAAGGTCATTCAAGAAGCCAAAGAAAAACCAGTGGAAGTGATTAGCACCATTCTTGCAACACTAGCTCCACAGCCAACCACAACCGAACAACGACACGCTGACTTAGAGGAGAAAATCGTTCGTGAATGTATCAGGGAGTTCACTAAGGGCGACATGTACTTCTCGTACACATTTGGTGCTTTAATTGTTTTTGATCCGGCCTTTTTGTTTACCGTTGAGCAGATTTGACGCGATCTTTAGAACACAAACAGGAACAACTTGCAAAGTCCCAAAAAAAACAAGAACTTTCAACTGGTCTTGGAGTGCTGTCCTCTCCTAACGCCGATCCTTTGACTGCAGAGCCTTGTTCAACTTTGCCACTTTGGCGTCGTGTTGACAAGCAATTCTGGTGGAATGAGTGGATGTCAAAGCAATTTGTCGATGCTGGGGTATGCAGATTCTGGACTGCCTCGCCTTCCACCTGATCCGACTCGCCATTTTTGTAGCTTCATTCGTATATTCTTCCTATCATGCAGGGCTATTTTCAAATAGCAAGCTTTGTGGTGCCCTCCGAGCACGAAGAGGGAGAAGAGTGCCATGTAGATTATACCATTATTTCACGTCGTTCGAAGGACCGTGCAGGCCTGCGGTATCAGCGGCGAGGCATTGACGAGGAAGCACATGTCGCCAATTTCGTGGAGACAGAGACAATCATGCGACTAGAGGTATCTTGTTGTAAGCTTTATAGCACAGTCCGGAACACTGACAGGTACTTCCTCACCAGCGCGAGGGCAAGGAAAATGTCTTTAGTTATGTCCAAATAAGGGGTTCGAGTAAGTTGCTGATCCTTTTCGAGCTGAGCTCTGCCTTACTATTCACAGTTCCCCTCTTTTGGACACAAACCGGACATGGGTTAAAACCACCGCCAGTTCTGGCTTCAGATCGTACACATGAGCAAAATCTTGATGCTCTGAGACGTCATTTGAAGAGAACAATACCAAAATATGGACCCCATGTAATTCGTTCGTTTCATCAACACCTTCTCTCGCAGCTTAGCCAATATTTTTGCCAGATGATCGTCAATCTCGCCGAACAGTATGGGAAAGAGGGTGCAATTTCGCAAGCCTACCGTGAATATGTGAAGGAAGTGGCACTTCAGGATGTGCAGTGAGACTTGACCCTGCTGGCTCGTGCTGAACCAGACTCACGAATACTCCGAAGATATCAAGAATATGACTTCCATGCGGAGACGAAAGGGATGAAGTGCGTTCTTACAGGGATAGTGAACTTCTGGCACTGATTTTTTTCCAGATACGAAAATATCTCAAAGTTAACCGATTCTCTGGAGCGTGTTTTTGAAGCGCATGGGCAAGTTCTGTGTTACTTTTGTTCCCCAAACTGGCTAATCTTGCAGTATACCGTACATTCCAGATACCTCTGGATTTGCGACAATACGGTTCTGTCACACCAGAAGGGTGTCTTCCGCGTGAATTGCATAGATTGCCTTGATAGGACCAATGTCGTTCAGGTAAGTAGGCGGATGATCCTTCTGACCAACTCGATGTTCATCATCTCGTTGAGTCTGCATTTGCCCGACACATCATGCATTGGCAACTAGGCGCTCTCGCATTGCACAATCTGTCATCGACAAAGCGACCAGAGATAGAGCTCACCTTCAATGACGGTACGTAATTAGTATCAAGCGTATTACCTCATTTTCAGCTCTTTTCTAGTATGGGCAAACAATGGTGATGCCATCAGTCGTGCTTAGTGCGTCGCGTGTCTATTAAATGAGGTCTCATGCTCAAGCAGTGCCTTAGTGCTGGAACCTCTGCTTTAAAAGTGAGTTGAAGTTTCCTAGGTCACAAGGAACCTCATGGTTAATGTATATAATAGGGAGATTTCACAAGGTTTCATTTTTCAAATCCTTGTTTCGGATGAGATCCTAACACTCAACAGGACCGGTCGGCGTGACCTGAGCGGGCTTCTGAATGATGGTATGAACTCTCTGGCAAGGTGGGGAAAGGTCGCGTATGGGATGATTGAGAAGGCTCACGCCACGTCTCCAGAATGTACACGTCTACTTTCAGTGACTGGTTTTCTCAAGCGGTCCTTGATTTTGTGCTGGGAAATCGGACTCTTTCTGTTTTCTCAGAGTTTCTTTTGAAGCTTCAGTCATCTGATCCACGGGACCTAATTAGGCTCTCCAAGATTCGGACAGAAGCGATAGCAACCTCTGTATCCCGTGTTTTACCTGAAGGGGAAAGATTACTTGCGGGATGGACACTGTTTTCTCCTGAGGAGTTGAATACAAAATTTGGCTCCAAGTTCGAAGAAAAAGTTCTTCTACTCGTAGGCTAGCTTCCCGCTGAATGTCACTATGATCGGTGACGTTGCTTATTCTTGTAGACGATGAAGGCTCTGTACATCGTGGTAAGTATGAATGGCAAACTGATGGCGACGTGTAACTCATTGACCCTCCTTCAGAGCTATGATTATACCCTTGAAAAGGTGAAGCTTTTTACCAAGGTACCGCTGGGAGATATTGTCGGTATCAGCAAAGGTTTTGTCTGTTTGCTTCGGCGAATGAAAGCCCGCTGAATGGATTTATAGGCGCCTACATCTTATCGCCACTCGAAGAAGCCAGTCGGGATCCAGAGCAAAACGCTGGTTTTGTTGTGACTTGGGTTGATTCCAATCAAGAGTCTCGTATCAGCCGTTACTGCGTGCAAACCGCCTTTCAACAGCCTCAGACGACGACTTATCCAGCTTCCACGACCTCAGACAAATCACCGTTCGTTGTCTCCTTGCCCTTCCAAGCGTGGAGCGCATCTCGGAGAATTCCCGCCAACCTCTCCCGGCCTCTTGCATCGACAAGGACGGGAAAGAGGACGTTTGCTGCCTTCAAGGTACTCCCAATTGATCCTGCGAGAAACAGACGGGGATCAAGCACGAGCAGTGGGCCCTATTCCGAAACATCGGAGGAGGTTGCAGGCGCGCTGAGTTGTCGGGAAGTAGTTGACCGAATTGTTGAGTCGATATCTCGTGTTTGTGAAGATGGTCAAGGGGATTTTATCGTGAACGAGGACGTTATCAGGTGACGTGTACTATTATTTCTGGAATAATTTTTTTCCGCCTCTCAGAGAACTCACTAGCCATTAGTTTAGAGGAAGCTCGACGGACGACGACTGTGTATGCAAAGATGGAACATGGTGTGAAAAGGATGCTTTGGCTCGGCAGCTGAGTTTCTGGAGAAGAGGAGGATGTGTAAAATCAAGTGCTTTGATACGACTAGCGGAAAAGTAGACAAGAAATCTTGGATAGCAAACAGTACACGAGCTACATCATTAATCGGATAAGAGAGAAGTTTATATTATATTCTGGAAAAGTCTTTGTGGATCGTGAATTTTCTGACGATTGCAGCCGATGTCTCGGACTCTGGCGTTTCAGCGTAACTGTCTCTGTCCCACTCATGAAGTACCAAGTAGCCAAGACCGTCGATTGTAGGGCCCTGACCTACAAGGTCGACACCGTCAACTAGTTTGTACCGCCTAGTTCTCAGCCACCCTAGTGGTGTCTTGGGTTCGTCTTGGTGCCAGCCCCCATCTAGTTCCTTCGGGAACGACGACGAGAGAATGGCTAGATGTTTTCCCGGTAGGGAGTCGGGTGGTAGATCGGGTTTGGATACCTCGTTGATAAGGGAGTAGGTACGACGTTGGAGAATGGGTAGACGAGGAATGATTTCCCTTTCGTTCTGGGATGCATTGTCACGTAATGAGAGATAGGTAGGACTCTGGGTGATTTCGGGGGAGGTGAGGTCGTAGATAGCTAGCCACTCTGGATTTTGTTTGTCTGTGGCTTTGTACCTGGTTGCAGAGATGATCCCGGGGACTGTCAATCTAGCGGGAGCGTGCTCATTATCGTACCAATCTAATATGATTACACGGGTTAGACGAGGCAGTAGGCAGTTGGAGTCCAAGTTGGTTTACCGTTAAAGTCCTGAGTAGACACGCCAGGCTCGCATTGGCCAAATACAAAAAGGAGGCCAGTGGACATTTTGAAAATGAAAAAGACTAGTAGGGTCACGCGTCTTCTTGGTTGCCAGTCCCCAATGGCTCGTATCTCCCAGATTCTGCCAACCGTCAAGTGCTCGAGCTGTAACGAGCCTGTGCCAATTTCTGACCTGGGTGATCATGTCTGTCCCAAGGCCCCTCCTGCGCGTGGCCCCGTCGTCGCACTACGCACGGACCCTGCTTTCAAGTCGAGTCCAACAGGGAATACGATGTCTTTTCAGCAGTCCCTCACCCCTGCTTTGTCAATCAACCATCCCGATGGCCACGAACGTTCTTGGTCAACTCCCTCTGGTCGATGTCCTGCCCCACAACCACCACCATACCACGGTATGAAATCATCCGCTTCTCTCTCAGGTCCTTCGCCATTCGCACCTGCCGTTCGCCCAGGTGGAAGAGTCATCTCTTTCGTTCCCGAAACAGAAGTCGGTATTGACACCAAAACGGGAGGCGAGGCAGGCATGGCAGGTGTTGGTCGCCGTGGGTTTGCTGCTGCTGTCCGAGCAGCTATGTTCGTTTCCCTCGCTGCTACTCCTCCAGTAAACAGACATCCTACGGGCTCCCCGAGGTTTCTTGATATAGATACCGCTTCATGTGGTTGAGTCCTTTTTTCTCTTTCATCCTCTGATATCTGTTGATTTTGAAAAATTGACTAGCTACCGATACGCCACCTCTTTCTGCCAGCTCAGGTTACTCATCGCATTCTCCTGGCCCTCTCTCTCCTCGTCTTCAGGTTGAATTGATCCCCGAGTCTTTCGCAAAATCGTCGTCTCCGTCTCCTTCCCAAACTTTCGTTTCTCCAAAACAGTTGCCTGTTGATGACGATGTGAATGGGTCAGTCCTGTCAGGACTCTCTCCCTTGAAATCCCTCCCCTTATCTGGGAGGTCTAAGAGCTCCTTCACGGGTCTCAGCTCTAGTCCTCGCTCCTATCTTGATTCGAACGAGTCCCAACCCAATGCCATTTCAGAAAATACTAATGATGAGTCTCGCCTCAGCATCAGCAATGTCACCTCGCGGGCCTACGATAACTATTCGCATCACGACTCCGATTCTGATTCCGATTCTGAATGTGGGCTTGCCTATGCTGATCCCTCTTCCGACGAAAACGACAACAATGTCCAAGCTCGTCCTCACAAAAATCAAAGGCCCTCAATTCTTCGTTCCGACTCAGCTTCAACAACCAGTTCCCAGCGTGTGCGTTTTCATGGTGTGGCAGATAACAGCCGAAGCACAGCGATGGCTCAGGCTCTAGGAATACCTCCCAACACCCTGAATGGCATGGGCTCTGTCCACCAAAGAAATGGTAGTTCCAGTAGCGCTGATACAAGGAGTATCTACTCGAGAACGACAAGTATTGGCCCTATATCAGGACCTTTTGTCGGAGGGGCCTTCAATCCCACAATGGAGACCTTGATGGAGGAAGTGGTCATAGGCGAACTGCCTGATAGATCATCATTGACACCTTCTCACGAGGGAATCAGGCATTTACGAGAGGAAGGTTGGGATCAGGGCATTGGTTTTCCTACCGTGAGCCCCGGTATCCATCCTCATCGAAGCAATACTGTCCAAGTGCCACCTCACTTACCTGAGAGCAAACTCCCAAAACTCCCAACACGAGCCAAGACCACTAATGACTACCCCAAATCTCTGCTTGAGCCTTCAACAGTTCGTAAGGAAAAGACTCACAAAGTCAGGGCCTGTGTACATTGCCGAAAGGAGATCGAGGATGGGAGGTGGATCAAGGTTGATACAGGAAGTGTCTTGTGTGAAAGGTGTTGGAAGAATATGTATTTGCCCAAGGTCTGTCCGACGTAGTCTTCTTCGAGCCTTGTTCTAACGGACTGGTTCTTGCAGTGCCGCCGTTGTCAGTTACCAATTGAGAAGCAAGCCGTGTCGTCTTCTGATGGCCAGCTCAAGGGCAAATATCATAAAGAGTGCTTCAATTGTCACGTCTGTCATGTCAGTATCAAGTTGATTCGATGTTCCGACCTTGATTGCTGATACTGCGCTCGATAGCAACCGTTCCCAGACAAGAGTTTCTATGTTTATGACGGCAAGCCGCTTTGTGCCTATCACTACCATGAAGCCAATGACTCTCTGTGTGCTGCTGCTCGTTGTGGTCAGCCCATTGAAGGCCCTTGTGCTGTCTCACATACGGGCGACAGATATCACCCTGAACATATGACCTGTGAATACTCTGGTAGTGTTCCCTGTACTGAACGCCTAACGGAGTATTGGGAGGTTGAAGGAAGAATGTTGTGTGAGAAACACGCTGCCAGTGCTGGTAATGACGAGAAAGACGGTGGAGAGTGGACACAGACCTCCAAGGCACAGAAACGAGTTACTAGATTCATGAATCTCGCGGGAGGCTTGGGTGGGACTAGCGACGTGTGATTTACGTTTACTCTGATTGTGAGGAGACAGACGGACCGACCGACCGATTTTTGGGAGAGGACACCTTGATGCGATTCAATACCACTTTTTATCGTTCAATTCATTCTTTTTGATTTGCTTTCCGGACTTGTTTTGAGAAGGACTACTACCCCCTATGGAATTACATTTACATATATTTATGTGTTTTTCATACCTCTCATTCAGCTGATGCTTTGTTAGCTGCAATGCATAATTAGTTATAATCACATTTGTGTGTATGTGTGTGTCATATATATAGTGACTTTGATATTTGAACAACTTTTAAAAAAATTTACAAAAAAAGATTTTTTACTTATAGGTTTCTGTGATCTTACTTTTTCTAATCTTATTTTCTAATCTTATTGTTAGTGATATGGATACCAAGTACATTAATAATTTAGTAAGTAAATTTTGCCAAGATATGAGAACTCTGTTAGATGTAGTTCACATCTTGTTATCTGAGATCTGATGAGATATCTTGAAAGTCCAAAACAAGCTAGTTATGCATTATCTGAGAACATGGAAGGTGGGGTTGGAACAATATTTGGTTTTAGCTTATATACTATGCCTTTACTAGTCACACTGGTTGTTACAACTTAAACCTCAAAGTGTTAAGGTAAAAGGGAAATCTTGTATTGGTTCATACAAGAGAACTCAATGAAGTTCCAGTTACAGAGTGTCTACCTTATATACACTAGGCTAATGGTCCATGCTACACTAAGCCTAGCCTATCCTAAAGGACATGTATATTACATGCCATTAATATATGGTATAATGTTATTGTTCCAGAGTCTTCTATGTTCTTCTGTGACATGTGACATGTGACATCATGCTAACCCCTAACCCTAAGTCCCAAAATAATAAAATAAATAGAAAATAAAATGAAAATAAGAAATAAAATAAAAATAATTAATTAAACATTACTTCTTTCACTCATACCACCATTTTGTATGGTAGTGCCCAGTAGTAAATCAGTGAATATAACACAGATTTCCACTAATAGCTATCTGACCAACATTATTGAACTATGAAGTCCAAGAAATCAAGTTCCAACAAAAATGTCCCTTGATACTCCTATAACAAGAATAGTTATCCCATTCTTATCCCTTTTAAAAACTCTCCAAAAGAGAATATAAATACTTCAGTTTCTTATAGCACAAAAAAGACTACATCCAACATTTCTATATTTGTGGATCCTCTAACAAAGAATTCTGGCAATAGTGAGGCTTTGTGAGTTTTTCTTCCATCCTAATCCTTCTCTTCTCAACCTTCTACAGTCTCACAACCTACTGGAGTAAACATGTCTGCAGACAGGCAACCTGCAAGAACAAATGTGTCTGTGCCTCAAGGCCAAGGCATATCTAATACACTGAACCCATATTGGAGTCTTCAGTTATTCTTTATAACAATAATTAACTAGCTGACTCAGACCTTTGAGATGGTCTTTTCACTCCTATCTTATTACTTGGGATTGAGAAATTCCTTAGCAGTAATACTCAAAACATCACTTGCTTGCTTCTTTGGATAGAGATATTTATCAAGTAATGTTCTCTTAAAGATAAACTCACAAAGGACTTTCTGGAACTTGTGGACATTGGCTTTGCTACTTGGCATTTAATTAATGCTATCTATGAGTCTGGCTAGAACAAACTTAGTACAGATGAAAATAACAAGACTTTTTGTCAATGTGTATTTTCACACTTTGTCAGAGATTCCACAATAGTTTCTAAAACTCCCAAATCAAACCCCCATTCTGATTCATCAAGTTAAACAAAAATAAATTGACTCAACCCATCAATAACAAGGAGTCATATGCACAGGCTTCAAAAATCAATGTTGAAGATGTCACTCATATCAAGGACACATTTCTGACTGTATTTTCTAAGAAAATTGCTGAAATAAACAATATCATCAACAAATCAAGTTCAGTCAAACCTAAAATCAATATGACCACAAAGAGACCTTTAAGAAAGCAGGTCATTGTCCCTATGAATGAAAGCAATACAAGCATTATTGGTAACAATGCTAGCTTCTATATCAACTCTATCAATAGGTGTCTTAAAGAGACCAATTTAAATCTTTGGCCAATTTCATCCACATGGAGAAATTTGATATTATTGTAATAACAAATCAAGCTATCTCTGTCCAAGATATGAGCATTATTGAGAAAATTCTCAAAGAAGCTAAGAATGTCAATTGAGATCTTATTGAAAGTCCTTGCTTACCACAGTTCAAATTGTATTTGAAAATTCTAGGTCTTCTGGGTCTTCTCTATTATTTGGAAAGCACTAACAATTCTATCACTTCTGAACTAGTTGAAGGAGTGATTAAAGAATCTCACACCTTCAATGATATTACACTCACATCAAAGCCACAAATCATCAAGGCTTTACCTTACTTCAATTCAGCAGTTATTTGGATTGACATCTGGAACTCTCAGAATAACGCCAATGCAAAGGCAATCATAAATAGCCATTTCAATGTCAGACATTACATTGTCACTGTCTGTGGTATAAGCATGAACCCTAATATTCTACAGTGTAAGAACTGTTGAAAATAGGGCCACTCAACACTTTGTTGTCAATTGCATGTGTCCAAGTGCATCAAATACAATGGACCTCACAAATCTGAGCATTATAGAGAGAAGGTATAGTGTTGCAAAGAGAGCTCTAAGATGAATTCTCCAAAGCTTGCAACAAAGGAAGGCAAGCCTTGCCCTCATTCTTTCAAGTGTGTCAACTGCAAGGGAGACTATTAAGTAGACAGTAATACATGTCCTTATTGGTAAAACCATTTCAACAAAGATTGGCATGGTAAGAAACAACAGGAACTCTGTGAAAGTAGAGTACAGTAATGTAGTGATCCTGTTATCTTTAGATACAAGTTTTTCTTTTTCTTCTTTTTCTTTTTCTTATTTCCTTTTATTTTTCCTTTACATGTTGTCTCCTTTTGAATGTATGTAGCTACAAAGTAGTTATTGTGGACTGCTATTGCACCCCATGTTATAAATTGTTGATTTTTTTAAAAAAATGAAAATAAATAAAGTCCACTGTCTTCAACTCTGACATTATCCTCCCTTCAAGATTTCTCCTCTGGAAAAACTGATTTCCATTTTCACCAATTCTTCTCCAACTTCTTTAGATACTCATCCTCAAACTCTCTATGATTCCACCTATACAACATCTTCACCATATATTTTCTTGGAAACTCCCCCCTCCTGAAGTCTACTTTCTCTATTATATTTAACTTCTCTTCTCTTGTTGTCTTACTTCTATACTCAATCTCCCCTCAAACTCTGCTACCACTTCCTTTGTATTTTTCAAGTCCTCCTCTTTCTCCCATATATCACTTTCTGCTATAAATCCCTTCTATTGCACCAAATAATTTACCACTTCTCTTATTTTTCTCTTATTTAGAATTTTTTCTACCTTTTATTCTTTAACTTTATCTATCTCTACCAGTTTCACTTCTTCTGCTTTCTGTCTCTTCACTTGCTCTCTATATCTTACTACTCAACTAACATTCACAATGTAAACTTGTGGAATTGTTGTGGCAACCACTAATCATAAAAACTAATAGTAGCATAACAAGTAAATCTCTCAATAGGATATTAAGTGGAGATCACAAGAGAACTTGACAAGGAGTCCCTGCTGTATTCCTATACTATTTATACAAAGTCCTCATGGTCTATACTAATGATAAATAACCTTATCCTAATATCCATGTATAGTCCATGTGTTAACCTCATGTCTTCCATAAGGATACCATGTTATATACATATACCCTGACATCATCCTTCTAGTCCTATCTCCCAAAGTCTAGGCCTATGACCTCACATCATGTGATATGTCATGTGACCATAGTCACATGCCTCTTCATTGTCCACAAAAATAAAAGTAAAAGAAAAGAAAAATCAAAAGAAAAGAAATATTAAATCAAGAAAAATAAATAAAAGAAAAGAAAAATATTAGTGTTCAAGCACACCATGACAAGAATGACCTTAGCTTCAGCTTATGTACTGCTCCATTTGTCTGCTATGTGGTCACAACTTCAGATGAATGGATGAAGTCTAAGATGGGAGTGAGTGCTGATTGGTATATTGCTGTTAAATACCAGAGATTGAATTCAATAAGAATTATCTTTGTTGATTATCAGACTAGCAAATTATAGTGTAACTACTAGTCTTATATAATATAGAAGATGCTCAGGATTTCAGTGGTATAGCTCCTATCACCCTAAGTAGAGGTTTTAGTAATGAGATACTGACAGAAGTAAGGTAGGAAGACTCTACCATAGAAGACCAAGTTGGATAGGAGTATCTCTATCATAGAAGACTGGATATTCAGTAGATTGTTGTGGAAAGGATGACTGTCATGGAAGACAGGCTTGTGTCATGCATGTTGAGGGGCAGTATCTTCCAAATAGGTAGACTTAGCATATAACACACACTCTATATCTGTTAGAGCTAAAGACAATAGACTTTCTTTTCTTTTCTATTTTATTCTATTCTATTCTATTTTGGACTTGGGGTTAGGATCTTAGCATTACACTACTGTCACAACTGTCACACAATCACATGATATAGAGAAAGTCATAGAAAGTTCTAGAAATAAATAATATTATACTACATAATAACAACATGTTGACCTTATGAAAAGTATATGGACTTTAGGGTAGGTTAGTCATAGTGTGCACACAGACCATAGTCTGGAATATATAAGATAGACTAGTTTGGATTTAGAGAACTCAATGGGACTCTATCAAGTTCTCTTATATTTTTCTAATACAAGGTTCTGTTCTTTAACCAACTCTAAGGTTACTCAGTCATAACAATATCCTGTTGCTGGTATATTATAGTGTAACCAAATTATTTCCTCATTCTTCAGTGCTATTACAAACTCAGGACTTTAGAGTTAGTCAAGAGAAAGAACCTTGTATCAGGGTTAATACAAGAGAACTTGATAGAGAACTCTATACAAGATAGTCTACCTTATATACTAAAACCACATGGTCTGTGCTAACTACTTCTAGCCTACCCTAAACAGCTATGTGTTTGCCTTAAGTATGTTACACATGTTATATGACATCATCTTTCCAGAACCTTCTACATCCTTCCATGCATCTC
>Ga0157357_1000201_pt1 | contig 24589 bp, 29 predicted proteins | sample AttcapACBM1_FD_111485 | JGI IMG/M metagenome (GOLD analysis project Ga0157357, IMG submission 111485) | Fungus gardens microbial communities from leaf cutter ant in Botucatu, State of Sao Paulo, Brazil - Atta capiguara ACBM1 | ecosystem: Host-associated > Fungi > Mycelium > Unclassified ... | reverse complement strand
TCAATCCAGTATCGATCCAGTAGTTTTATGTAGAAAAAGTTCATATAAATCATATAGATGAAATATTGAGTTCAAAATCATTCGAAATCTATTCAAAATCATTTCCCGCACCTAACCTGAAATGTTCCCGTTCGTGTGACCGCTCAGATTTATGAACAAAAGAGTCAGGCCAGATCTTAACCTTTCCACTCCCGTTTAATCACGTAAAAAGAGAACATAGAATGACGTTAGAATCATGGTTAATTTTATTCCTTGCCTGTTGTGGTGTGTGTGTCATCCCCGGTCCGAATTCCCTTCTTGTGGTGAATCATGTCTCAAGGTTTGGTCTTCAAAAAACCTTCTGGACTATCATGGGAGGTGTCTTTGGCTTCATGTTTCTGATAACAGTTGCGACGTTAGGACTCTGGTCTATTATCAATGCCTTCCCGTTTATTCTGGAAGCGATAAAAAACATTGGTTCAATATATCTGGTTCTATTGAGCCTTCGCCTTTGGTATTCAGAAGAAGAACCGATCTTGGTCATGAGTGAGTTTGGAAAAGCAGAAGACAGCATTTTATTAAAGCAAGGATTTATCTCAGCAATTACAAATGTGAATGCTTTCTTCTTTTTTGTGTCCATCCTTCCAAATGTTCTCAATGATGAACATAGTATGTCAGTTCAGGCGATTCAATGTAGTCTTACATTGGGGTTTAGTGAATTCTTCTTTGAATTTGGTTTCGCGCTTTTGTTTGTGCAGTTATCTGGAAAGAGATTATTGCCGATTAAAATCTTCAATCGATATTGTGGTGGGCTGTTTTTTATATTTGCGATTTTGCTTCAGTTCAAGCAATTTTAAAAAAATAAACCCGCATCAGCGGGTTTTTTCTTAGACCTCAATAAAAGCATTATCACGCGTGTCAGTGTATTTATCTGTCATGGCTGAGTTCTTATGTCCCAATAAGCGCTGAGAGAAATCACCATCATTTTCTTCTTTGTAAAGTCTGGCGGATAAGGAACGGATCTCATGAAACGATGGTGGGGAGCCTTCCCATTTCAGTTTGGATGCTGAACGAGATTTCAGGAATGCCCGTGAAAGTTTATCGCGGCCACCTGAAACTGGGATAACATGACCACCTTCATCTTTAAATTCCTCCAGTTCTCCGAGAACATCCTTAATCGTTTTGCCAATGGCATTCAATCCGTAAGAAGTATCGATTGCCACGCGAGAACCAGTTTTCTGTTGAATAACAAAAATCTTTCCGTCACGAATGTCATTCCATTTCATCGCCTGGATATCCCCTATTCGCTGACCGGTCAGAAGTGCAAGCTCAAAACAGGATTTTGCCCACGGATAAAAATCAGGAACGTTAGCACATATCAATTTGAACTCGTCGAGGGATAAACGAGAACGAGCGACGGTGACACGCTCAGTCTTGATATATTCGATCGGGTTAACCTTCAGAACGCCATGAGCGATTGCGGTCGCGAAAACATCTTTCAGAAAGTTTCTGATGCGATTATGCATCGTTGCCTTACCATCATCGCGCCACTGTGCAAGAAAATCGGCTAACGCCTTTGTATCAATATGCTCAAGAGGGAAGGGACCGATCCCTTCCTTGATTGTCTTCAGGAAACGAGTATAGCTTTCCATCGTTTTCGCGGCCAGCTTGCGGCGGTCAAGTTCTTTTTCATAGGTTTCCAGCCAGTTGTTTAAGGTGTATTTCTTCACATCATTCATGCGATCCAATAGCTTTACTGGCTGTGCCAAATCCTGATAAAGTTCTAAGTTGGCTTCAATAGCCTGATTGATTGCGGAGCGCTTATCGCGCCCCAAACCGTATTCTTTCCCCGAACGTGGATCTTTATAGCTGTAATAACCGTTATTACGAACATAGAGATTAGGTGGTAAGTCACGATTGACTAACGAACGACGACGCGCCATAACTGGATTTCTCTCTGAAAAATTTTGGGCTTAAAACGGAATTTCACATTCATCAATATCAACAAGGATTTTGGGATTAGGCGGAATCTCCGCATAACCTGTCAAAATTTTGGCTCTCCGAATCGAAATGATCATGACTTTCACCACATGCTGAACAATGCGTGGTCCATTCTGAAAAGCTTCTTTCCTGTACTGAATCAACACGTTTTGTTGTGAATTATGGATTGCCTGAGGTGATGACCAATACACACGACGATCCGCTAAACGCTGTGATAAATCATCGATCTCAGCATTCATCACAAGTGCGGCTTCATGACAAAGATCAATTACATCTTTCTTTTCAGAATCGTGCAACATTTCAACTTGGTCAGCTTCTGCAAGTAATGCCGTGATCTGGCGATCTTCTTCAATCGCATCTACATGATCCTGAGCAATAATTTCATCCAACTCCATGAAGTATTCTTTCAACCATTCTTCATATTTATCCCATGCTTTTTTCATCGCAACAGAACCATCTTTATGCATAGACAGAAACGCATTCGGCGCGCCTGATTGCTGCATAACCAGCGCAGTTTTTCCACCTTTGCGAGGCTGAATCGTGATGAATGCACTTGCATTCACACGACATTCTTTCATTTCTGCGAAAAATCTAACTTTATTCATTTTTATTTATCTCTCTCTGTGACTATGGGAGCAGTATACACTAAGTAGATACAAATGGTAGTGGGTTTCGAACTAATTTCGAATTAATCGGTTAAAAAGTATACTTTCACTTAAAGTAATATGGCTTGAAGGGAATCGTAGATGTCTCTATTATGTAGAGACAATTATGGTGAGGATTAAAATGTTAACGTTACAAATTAAGCGGTGGGGAAATTCATCAGCTATAAGAATTCCTAACTCATTATTACAACAGTTAGGATGGAAAGAGGATGATGAAATTAAGGCAGAACTTATTGATAACAAAATCATTTTCAGCAAAGTATCAAAGACAATTTCTCTGAATCAGAATGATGTTCAGACACTATCAGAATCTGGGGTTGATGTTCAGGCTTTAGTGAATGATTTCCTTGCGCATGAAGCCATTAAGTTCAGATAGTCTCTATCTTTCGCACACCTTAAAACGCCTTACTTTTTCTCTTCGTTACATTGTTGTGGCTAAGCATGAACAATCGTGCTTAGGTCCATAACTACTAAGGAACGTCTATGATTAAGGATCACAAAGTCGCATTAGTAACCGGCGCAACTGGCGGCATAGGACAATCTATAGCGAAACGACTGGCGAAAGATGGCTTTATTGTCGTTCTTCATTACTCAGGAAATGCCGTTAAAGCCTCTGATTTGTTTGATGAAATCGTGAACAATGGAGGTAAGGCAATGACTGTTCAATCTGACGTGACTGATGCGCAGTCTGTGAAAGAAATGTTTGAAAAAATTAAGCACCATAAAGGAACCATTGATGTTGTCGTTCATAGTGCCGGTATCATGCCAATGGCCAGAATTGAACCTGATAAGGTTGATGATTTCATTCAGGTCATTGATACCAATCTGATCGGAACGTTTCTGGTTCTTGCTCATGCTGGTGTGATGATGTCTGAAGATGGTCGCATTATTGCTTTCTCTTCATCTGTAGTCGCTAAAAACTTCCCGTCATATGGACCTTATATCGCCTCCAAAAACGGCGTTGAAGGTCTGGTTCGCGTGATGGCAAATGAAATGGCAGGGCGAAACATCACTGTCAATGCGATCGCTCCAGGTCCGACCGGAACCGAACTCTTCTATAAAGGTAAAACTGAAGAACAGATCGAGTTCTTCAACCGTCAGTCACCTTTAGGTCGTATTGGTACACCGGAAGATATTTCGGATGCCGTGGCTATGCTAGCAGGTGAAGATGGAGGATGGATTAACGGTCAAATCATTCGCGTAAACGGCGGATTCGCTTAAATATTTCTCCCCGCCCCTAGCGCGGGGTTTTCTTTCTTTGGATTTTTTCTGGAACTGATCAACCCATTTTCTTACTTACCTAATACATCCACTTATTATGTAGGTAATCAATGAAACCTGAAGAGTTCTATCTAAGACTTCAACCACTTTTCAAACAATTGCAGGTTCCTAACATCGAAATGAACCAGCATGGCTATTATACGTTCGTTCTTGAAACTGGACAGATCTTCCTGGAGTTAACTGAAGTTGATACGATGGTAATGTTGTCATTCATTCCTCTTCCTAAAAATCTGACAACAGATCTCCTTTTAGAACTGCTTCAGGCAAATCTTACACCTGATCAGCCTTCTCGTGTAATCTTGGCAGCTGATAAGGAAGACAAACGTCTTTGCTTATGGATTGACATCACGACAGATAAGATTTATGTCGAAGAACTCTATGCAATGCTTGAACAGCTTAATATCACGATGCGAATTATTAGTCGTTGGTTTGAAGAAACTGAGAAAGAAAAGCAATTAGGAATGCAAACTAATCAGCGGAACATTGAAAAAAGCAAACAGGCAGAAGCTTTACTAAATCAGCGTAGGAGATAATTTCTAACTATGTCTATCACTAGAAGTCACACAGTCCCCTATATAAATATAAATTACGAAACAAAATCAGATCTGATCAAAGCGGAAAGCGCACTTGCAAAACTTGACCTCTTTCCAAAAGGCAATCGATTAATGTATGAACTAGGTAAGTTATGTGGAAATGACAAGACATTATTAATTATAGTAAGCCCAAACAACACAACAGGTGCAATACCGACACTCACAAAATCACAGATTAATCGCTTTAAGGTCAGTGAATCTGAATATTATATTGAACATAATCACATTGCTAATAAACTTGCCCAAAAAAAACGATTTGGAATAAAAGGTGAAGGGACAAGTGCTATTGTGAACTGGAATCCTTCTCTTTCTGTAAACATCAGCAATGAAGGATTACAAATTGCTGTCAATGATGAAAAACAATCTTTTATTTCATTAGGTCACGAACTTATTCATGCATACCGTATGCTGAAGGGGACTTATACAGGTGATCATTCGGACCGATATACAGTCGGAACACGAAGCTATCAGGAGGAACAACGAGTTTTGGGCATTGGCATATATGAAAAAAAAATTCTTTCTGAAAATTCTCTTCGTGCTGAGCATAATTTAAATTTGCGTTTGAAATATACAATTGATTATAACAATTCTGTTATAGGAAATTGATGGAGTTCAAAATGAATATTGTCACCAGCAAAAGCAATATTGCACCGTTCATTGAAATAACAGGTCAGAGTCAGGAAGAAATCAACAAGGTTGAATCAGCACTTGAAAGAATAAAGAGTGGAAAAAACGGCAACGAACTTTTAAAACGATTAAATAATCTTTCAAATGATGAAAGAAAAATATCGATTGATGTCGATGAATCAAGAAGTTCATATTGCATTCCTTTTTTAACCAGCTCGCAATTAAAAAAATACAACATTGATCCAGATGATTTAGTATCCAGCAATCATAAGGCAAGCGAAATTTCTATAAAAAAAGGATTTTTAAGAAATGGAGACGGTGTGAGCAATGTTGTTAAGTTTAATCCAGATTATTTTGTAAGAGTCAACGAGGATGGGACACATCTTTATACTATTGAAAAAAATTCTGCCTTTGTAATGCTTGCACATGAACTGATTCATGCTTACCGTAATATGCGTGGAGTAAGTTATGGTAATGATGGAGAAGATACCCCTGGAATCATGGAGGCTAAAGAAGAAAGGAGAGTTATTGGAACTGATGAATTCAGTAATGAAAGTATTTCTGAAAATGGAATTAGGAAAGATCATGGCATACATTTAAGAAAGCAACATCAAAGTGAACATGATTGGAATCAAATATTATGGATGAATGAAATATCAAGACGGGAAAGAGGTTATTAATTTTGAGATGCAATCAAAAAGTAAGTCGTCTTTCAGAAGGGATTATTTTAGAATATAAAAACGAATTTGAAAATTACTTGATGGAATCGGCATTAGGAAAGATTTATAACAGAGATGTTGGGAAGAAATTAATTGACAAAATAACTAAATTATCCACCAATGAAAAAAGGTCAAAATACAAGTTGATTATGAAACACCTTCTATTTCTTATGGAGAATTAACTAATGATCAGCAAAATAGACTTAGATTAACTTCTGCAACGCCCTATCTTCACAATGTTATTGAAGCTGAATCTCTTTCAAGAAGGCGAAGTTTATTTAGAAGAGGTGAGGGTGTATCTGTTAAAATACTCTGGAATCCAAAAGGCAAAACTGATTTCCATAACCAAACAGATCAATCAGAAAGTGAATCTTATATTTCTCTTGCTCATGAATTAATTCACTGCTTGCATTATTTGAAGGGAAATAGGGGAGCAAGTGAAATTGGATTAAATAATGGAAATGATAAAAAAATTGATGAAAAAAAAGTAATTGGTTTAGGACGATTTGTTTTTAAAAAAATCACAGAAAATAAGATTAGAAAGGAACATAACCTTCCTGAAAGAAAATCGATTTGATTTAAGGTGGAACAATGAAATTATATAACTCAATAAAACAAAGTCAAATTGCACCCTTTATCACGATCAAATATAACTCAGAATATGATGTTGATAAAATAGAGAGAGCATTAGCGAAAATAGAAAGCAAAGATATTGGTAGAAAATTATTAAATCAATTAATGTCTGAAACTACAGATGGTCGTAAAATTGATATTATTATCGATACAAAAGAAAATTCTGGTGCAATGCCAATTTTGACTGATTCTCAATTAAAGAAATATAAAATTATTTATAATGAAGATGAAATGAATTCTGATGAATACTCAGAAAATATAAATTCGAATACTACTAAAGCTATTGAAGTATCAAAAAGGAAAGTATTTGGTCGTGAAGGTGTAAGTGTAATTCTTAGGATCAACCCTAATGAATTTTTAAAAGTCAACTCACAGGGAGATATGTTACAAGATTATGACCCCGCTATGGGCTTTGTTACACTAGCTCATGAATTAATTCATGCGTTACATTATATGAAGGGGAAACATAGAGGTAAAGACGAAGAGAATTATACTGTTGGATTGAAAGGTTTTGAAAAAGAAGAATTTACAGAAAATTCAATTAGAAAAGAACATGGCATCAATTTAAGGCAAAAGTATTTTTTTGATAGCAATGATTATGTTTTTCCCTATAAATAATGAATTATATTTCAACTGAAAGTCAAACATAATGACTACCTACAACTATCTGAAAGTTTAAAAAGTAAATTCCTATAGATATAAAAGTTTATTTTTATAAGATTAATTATATCATAATAATGGATATGAAATGACTTTAATTAGAACATCTGGAGTAGAACCCAGAATACTCATACAAGCAGATACACAAGTTCAAATAAATAATGTCGATGCGGCATTGTTACGAATAAAATTAACAGATAGCGGAAGGTCTTTATTAAAGGAAATTCACAATAATTCTGACCTCTTAAAAAGAATTAAAATAATTAATAAACCAAATGATATGAATCACGTTATTCCAGTTTTAACAGAGGACCAAAGGAATAAATTTGCTGATAGAATGCATCAAACTGGTGAAGATGAAGAATCAGTTGCAAGAGAAATCGCTTTAAAGGGTAAATATTTTAAAGGTAAAGGTACAAGTGCAGAAGTTATCTATAATTCGGGATTTATTGACCAAAGCCAGATTGCTATTATAGATAATATGAAAGTTGATTATCCTATTTTTGATCCTGTTCAGGGGCCAAATTCACCTTTTGGATTACCAAACAATGATATGACCCTTTTTAATTTTCTTGTGCATGGGATGAGGATTTTAAAAGGTACATATACTGACAATCTGACTGATAAAGGAACAATTGATGAGGAAAGTCGAGCGATAGGAGAAGGTAAATATTTTGATAAATTGATTACTGAAAATAGATTTCGACAAGAAATGCAATTGCCGTTACGAGCCTATTATGTATCAGATGGCACGAATGTAAATTTCACGCTTTCAACAATGAGACCAGGAATTATTCAAACAGACTAAATAGATTCTCGATGGAGAATTAGCTATGAATATAACTCTTAGAAATGATACGCATAATATGGAATCAATTGCAGCCCCTGGTTTCATTATACATGCGAGGAATAGATCTGATTTTGATTTAGCCGATTCTGCTTTGGCGAATCTTGTAAATTCAACAGTAGGATTAAATCTTTTGAATGAAATTCTACGAAATTCTTCACATGGTCGTAATGTTACAGTTTTTGTTACTTATGCAATGAATTCTAATACATTCCCAAAACCTACACAAAACCAAATGAATCGATTAGGTTTGCTTCCTAGTGATCCAGAGGGTGTGAAAGTTGAAGCAGCGAGGCCATTGGCGTTAAAGCGTCGATTTATGAAAGGAGAAGGAACTAGCGCAACTGTGTATTGGAATCCAAATGAAAGAACCCCAACTCTTCCCCGTCATATACATGTAACTGCCGATCGCCAACCGCTCAACTCTGAATTAACACTTGTGGGTATCGATTCGAATAGAACATATATTGAAGGAACATCTTTTGCAACATTAGTACATGAACTTGTTCATGCGATGCGTATTGTTAAAGGGACTTATACCGATGATTTGAGCGATGAAGGTAAATCGAATGAAGAAAGGAGAGCGTTAGGGGTTATTGAATATAGAAATGAACCTATCAGTGAAAATGCTTTTCGAGCCGAACAACAAATGCCTTTAAGAGCATGGTATCCTAGCCTTTAAAATGTTAACAAAAGGAGAATAAATATATGAACATATCTTATAGCAATATTTTACCTCATACATTAATTTATCATCAAACAGAACAAGAAAAACGTTTTGCAGACAATTGTCTGGCAAAAATTGGATCTAAAGAATTTGGTGGTAAACTATTATATGAATTACAACAAAAGTTGAATCCAGAACAAGAAATTAAAATTAAAGTTGTCAATTCAGAGAAAACATCTAGCAAACCATATCTTCATGCAAGTTTGTTAGAAAAATATAGAATGAGAGATTGGCCTGATTCGGCAACTTATAAAAAATTATTATATTCGCGTGCATGTTATAATAAAAACGATCATTTGAAGCATTCTAGTAAAGTTACAAATGGTGCTGGTGCAAGCACTGAAATTTTATTTAATCCTAATGAAAGTCGAATAACTGATGAATATGGTGTTGGAGAACGTAAGGTAAACCATGAATATTCTTTTTTAAGTCTTGCACATGAGTTAATCCTTGCGCTTTATACTGCAAGAGGAGAACGTTTTTCTGAAGAAGGGCTTGATGATTATTCAGATCCCAATGAAGCCAGGGCAATTGGGTTATTGGATTATCAGAATTATGATATTACTGAGAATCGCATTCGACATGAGCAAAAAGTAAACCTTCGATCCACATGGTATGATCGAAATGATGTTCAACATTTGGTTGAGAAATATTTTACAGAAATATAAGAGAATATATGCAACTATTAAAAATGCCATCAGATATTGCACCTTTTATTACACTTAAATCAAATAATATAGATTTGATTGGTGAGGTTGAAACTGCTTTATATAAACTTGAAAAGTTAACTACAGGCAGAAATCTTTTAAATAAACTAAAAGAATTAGTGGGTAAAGGAAAAGCAATAACTATTTATGCTGATACAAGCATTAAAAATATTGCTACTCCTGAAATGTCTGAAAGTCAAATTGAAAAATATCGATTGAGAAATACTTCTCCTGATAATAAATTATTAGCTATGGCTTTTGAGCTTTGCACGAAAAGATCACGCGGACAAAAAAAAGAAGGAGTGAATGCCAATGTATATTTCAATCCAATGCAGGCCAGGAAAATAGACAAATATGGTGCTCCAGTAAAATCTGAATTCCATTTTGATAACCATTTTACATTAGGTCATATTCTCATTCACGCAATGCGAATAATGAAAGGGAATTATCAAGGTGGTATGATGGATAACTTTAATCCAAACAATCCGCATCAACAAAGAGAAGAATTAAGAGCATTTGGTTTAGGTGAGTTTTATCAAAGACCAATAAGTGAGAATAAAATGCGTGAAGAATCTGGATTATTGCCTTATTTATCACTACGAAGTGATTTTTAATATTATGAATGAAAATCAGTTATCTCTTTATAGAAATCAAAAAAGCCATCTAGTTCCTGAAATTTTAATACAAACTCGGAATCGAAATGAATATGATATTATTGAATCTCATTTGCAAAAACTTGTTTCACGTCCTAATGGTAATGAACTTATTTGGAGAATAAAGAATTTATCAACGCAAGAACGGTATCTTCAAATTATTGTGTATGATGGAAATAATTCAGTTTCAGGGAAATTAACAAACAAGCAAGTTAATGCTACCAATGTAAGTAGTGATCTTGATAATCCTGATCATATTGCCATGATGTATGCTTTTTCACGTATTCGTCCAGATATGACTAACAATTTTGGCGTTGTTGGAATTGTAAAATTTAATATTAATCAAGGAGTCAGGCTAGACAAATGGGGTTTTCCTACAGGTGAAAATAATTTTAAGGAGAATAATTTTGTGAGCTTAGCGCATGAACTAGTTCATGCTTATCATCTTATGAATGGGACATATTATTCTGGAGATCCATTTGCTACTGTAAAAATAAACAATTCAGCAATGAGACAGGAAGAAGATCGTGCTGTGGGAGTTGGACGGTTTATTGGTTCAAAAATATCAGAAAATGGCATTCGAATTGAACACAATCTTAAGCTTAGAGCACATTATTTTTCTTTAGATCAAATAAAAAAATATGGAATTTATTGAGGAAATAATTTTATGACAAATACACTTTTGCCTTATAATGCAACGAGTATTATTGTTCCTGGTATTAATATAAATTTTGAAAATTATGAAGATTTTCAACATGCAGAAAGTGCTTTATATCAATTGCGTAGCACACGTTCGGGTACATTATTGCTAAATCGAATTCGTAATCTTAGTGATGATGACAAGAAACTTTTGATTAAAGTCAATCAAAATATCAATACTGGACACTTTGGGTTTCTTACGGAATCTCAAATTACAACTTTTGGATTGCCGATTGATTATAATGATCCTGATCATAAATCTGCTGTAAAAATGTTTTCACATCGCAAAGTAAATGGTGAAAATGGTCTAGGAACAAATGTTCTCGTTTCTTATAATCCGAACGAAACTGTTGCTATTGATGTTGATGGATATCCTATAAATATGAATGATGGGCTTCACGCAGTCGCGATGCTAGCACATGAATTAGTTCACGCTTATCATATCATGAATGGTACTTCACTTTATTCAAAACCAAATGATGTATGGTTTCGTGATAAAGGTCAGCGCCTAGAGGAAGAAAGAGCAACGGGAATTGGAGAATTTCGAATGGAACCTTTCAGTGAAAATTCAGTTCGCAGGGAACTAGGTTTTCCGATTCGCGCAAGTTATTTTCAACGTCATGCCCCACCATTATCTTAACTGAGAGATATAATAATATGATCTCACCATTTTTAAAATATAACTCAAAAAGTAATTGTGCGCCATTTATTACTATTAATTATGATGAAAACGTTAATTATGATGCGGCTGAAAGTGCTATCAAAAAAATATATTCAACTCAAACAGGTCAAAATATTTTAAAAAGTATTCTATATGTATCTGATCCAGATAAACAATTAACCATTGTTTCTGATCACAAAATTCGTCATGGTATGATGAATTATCTCAATAAATCACAAATTAAACGTTATCTTGTCCCTGCAAATTCAGATGACGAATTTCATAAGATGATCATTAATCATCTTTCATCTGTTAATTATGCAGGTTCGCCTTCAGAAGGCGTATCAGCTGTGGTTCAATTTAATCCAAATATTGCATTTGATGTTGATCCTGAAGGTTATCCAAAAGAAGTTCAGAATTCAGAATTAAGTTTTATTAACCTGGCACATGAGCTTATCCATGCGCTACATTCTATGAATGGAACTGGTTTGCATCGCGACTCAACTCCTAGAGATGTTTTTTTTAAAGATACTGGAATGCGAAAAGAAGAAGAGCGTGCTATTGGATTAGGTCATTTTAGCATGGAAGCGATAACAGAAAACAAAATCAGATCTGAAAATGGTTTACCAATCAGAAAAAGTTTCTTCACAAAATCAAGGCAACCGGCCTCCTAAGGATAAAATATGACTCAATTTATCGGCAGAATGAGTAATGTAGAGCCTAATTTCGCAATTTTTTTTGAAAGTGAAAATGCTTATCTAGCTACTGAAAATGCATTAAATAAGATAAAGTCTGGGCGAAATGGTGCTCAAATTATAAATAATATAATAAATGCCCAGACTTCTGAGAAATATGTTCAGATAAGAGCCACTTATGATGATGAGATAACAAATTCTACTTTTGTCAGATTAACGGGAAGTCAGATGAATAATTATACTAAAACTCTTATACCAGATACTTTACCCTATAATCGTGAAGCATATAAATTTGCTACTAATGGAGAAGGTGTTCGTCCTATTGTATTTTATAATCCTTCACATTCAATTTCAATAAATGCAGCGGGTGAGCCTAAATCCGCAAACGATGCATCACAAAGTTTCGTTGCTCTTGCTCATGAACTTGTCCATGCTTATCATATAATAAAAGGAGATTCTTTCGGTTCTGATCCCAGAACATCAGCATATGATGATGATGAACATTTGCGGGAAGAAGTTCGTGCAATTGGTTTCAATATGTATAGCAATAATCCTATTTCAGAAAATGGTGTAAGGCAAGATCATAACCTTCCTATTCGTAAGTTTTATTTTGAATAACATTTATTATATTTTAGGTGATTAAATGCCATATACTTGGTCGAAATTTTCTCATGTTGTGCCAAAATTTAATATTTTTTTGATCATGAGTCTGAATATGAATCTGTTGAATATGCTCTTCTGAAGATAAAATCAGGCAAGAATGGATCTAGTATTTTAGAAGAGATTAATGCTATCATGAATCATGAAAATCAATTAAATATTATGGTTGACTGCAATTCAAATTCTGAGGTTGGAGGGGAATTAACGCAGTCTCAATCAAAAAAATATTCACTAAACATAGGTGATGAAGGTTATCTTGATAAAGTTACTGATTTAGTAAAATCTAACGTTGGTATCAAACCTATGATTTATTATAACCCTCTTTTTTATGTCTTTTCTGATCAAAACAATAAATCTTGGTTAATCAAAGATAAAAAAAATGCCTTTATTTCTCTTGCACATGAAATGATTCATGCTTTTCATCTTCTTAATGGTACAAGCAAATCTCAAGGTATCAACAGCACATATGATGCAACATCCACTCAGTTAGAAGAGGAAGAAAGAGCAATAGGTATAGGCAAATATCAGGGATCTTTATTTTCAGAAAATGCAGTAAGAATAGAACATGAGATTAGTCTTAGGACTTCTTTCTTTACTGAAAATGCTTACTGATAGAGGATTAACTTATGCGTATATCCCCCCTTAGCTTCAGAACTTTCTCTGAAATTAGTTCTCAATCCATACAACAATCTACTACTAATAATATTAGCAAAAACATTCAATTTTCAGATACCACCCCCAAAATCACCAGCACTCAGTCACAGATTTCTTCTACTATTACTAATCCGCCAAAAGGACTGAATGTGATTCCTGATGACGGGGCTGATGAAAAGATGTCTTATGAAGATGTGGTGAATACCTTAGGGCGGAACGAAGGACTAATAAAAAAGGGGATGGATAAAGACGAACTAAAAAAACTTGCTGACGATCAGAAAACCCCGCCCGACATGAAGGATGCCCTTGATACTCTTTTATCTGACTCAGACATGTTCAAAAAGATTGATAACGCGACACCCGGCAAAGTCGATGGTAAACTTGCCGCGAACGATATCGAGACCATCAAGAAGACACCGGAATTTCAAGCTTACTCCGATCAGCAAGCAGAAACCTACACTCATGCCTATGTTCCCTCTGATGCACCTCCCGGAACGGACGCACAGGAAATGACGGGCAATGATGCGATCCGTGAACTTTATCAGTATTCCGAGAGCTTGCCAAAAAAACTCAGTCTCGAAACCATGAAGGAAATCGCTAACGGATCACAGCCGCTGGATAAGTGCCCACCTCAGGTTCAGGCAGCGGCGAAATACATGGCCGATCACCCTGACCAGTGGGCGAAATATACAGGCATGACCGACCCTAAAGCGACCGAATCGCGTGAAGCGCTATGCGATCAGGCATCCTATAACGTAAAACTGACCCGTGATGAAAGTGACGCATTGAACACCGTCAAAAACAATGAAGACATTTTCTTTAAGAAAGGTGGACTGACACCGAAACGGCTGAAAGAAATTGCCGAAGATGATAAACAGCCCAAAGATGTTCGTGATGCTGCAAAGCTGTTAATACAACCCCATTCAATGTTGTTTTCCATGTTGGATAATGGCAAACATCATGCGGGTGGAGATTTCTTTAATAAGTCCAACGACAAGAATATTTCAAAAGGAGATCTTGATGCCTTTATTGCTCACGGTACAAATAAGATTGCCCCTGCACCCACACCCGCTGACATTGACACTCCGACAGAAATGAAAGCGCGACGTGAAATGTACGAAGGCCAGAAAACCCAGCCCGATGACAAGAAAGAAATGGGTGGTGGATTCTTCAAGATGATCGACATTATCGGCTGGGTAGGCACTGGGCTATCGTTACTGATTCCGGGACTGGGCGAGGCGGCATTAGGTGCGGGTGTCGGTCGCGCTGCTGTTCAGGCTGGGATTCAGGCCGGAGCCAAAGCCGCTACTGAAGGCGGCTTAAAGGCCGGACTAAATGCCGCCAAAGAGGCCGGAATGGAAGCGGGAGCAGCCGCCAGTAAAGAGGCGGCAGCGGCAGGAGAGAAAGGGATTGGATTCGCCGCCGGTCAGACAGCCGCACGTGGAGGAAAAGAGGGCGCTGAAGTCGGTGTTGAACATGCCTCATCTTCAGGTAATAATTAGGTGTCAGAAAAAAACTGGCAGAACTGCGCACAATAATCAAAGGGGAACCGGCTGTTTCCCCTTTTCTAATTTAGTGTTCCCATTTGAGTTCTTTTTTCAGGAAGGCCCGAAGCCGGGAAAGGCGGGAACGGACCGTGCCGATCGGGATGGAGAGACTGTCGGCCAGCTCCTGATAGCCCACATCGTTTTCAACCAATACTTTTAACAGTTTCTGGTATTCAACCGGCATCGTTGAAAATTTCCGAATGGCAAGCATAAGTCTCTCACGGCTTTCTAAAATTATTTCGGGTTCGTCAGTGATTTTCGATTCCTGTTCTAAGGTTTCTTCCGGTGCGACAGTCATCGCCCGAATCCGTGAATCCTTGTAGTATATTTTCACCAGATTCATCGCGATCCCAAACACCCAGGATTCCGGTCGTCCATTTCCTTTAAATCGCGCCTTATTTACCAGCACTTCGAGCCAGGTGGTTTGAAACAGATCATCCACATCGGCAAAATTATTCACGCGCTTTCGAATAAAGCTGTGTAGCCGCTTTTCGTTCTCCTTCATCACGCTTTCCCAGTCAATCACGGTGTTAAACAGCGTTTCAGCATACATTGCAACCATAAGACCTCCGAAGTGAATACACAGGTTGTAATGCAGAGATCATGCCATCCCGGCAAATAGGTTTAACCTGTTGAATTCATTAACTCTTAAGAATGTCCTTATCTCAAATTTTGCCAGTGATGGCATTTTTAGCCGGTTAGTTATGCCATTTTTGGCACGATGAAAAAAATCGGGAACTGACCGCGACATTTCCTAACTTACAAGAAGAGAATCTTATGTGAGCCACAGCCATGAATATGAAAGTCCACCACACACAGCCGCAGCACAAACTTCAGGAAACCGACGCGATTGAAGAGGTATTGAAGGAGGAACAAACAGAACCCGATCAGCGCCCCATGAACCGAACTGTTCATCAGGCGCACATGAGAACCGAACAGGCAGAACATGCGGCAGAAGGATCGCTTGCTCAACAGATTAACCAGCAACGGGCGCGCATCGAGCGTCAGCAACAACTGAACCGATCGAAGAAAGGAGGTTATTCCCTTAGGTTTACGCATATTGAACAGCTCAGTGAACTGTTAGAAGGGGGAGGCAGAGAAGATCAGGCTGAACGAGAAGACCGGATCAGGAACATTCTTGAACGCACACCAGAAAGTGAACAGTTTGATGCGATTCTGGAAAGGACTGAACACGATCCAGCGTCCGCTTATGCCACCCTGAGCCTGATGGCCATGAAGTTAAGGGATGCCCACCAGCCTCAGTTGTTAGCGCGTATTCAGGCCATGCTGGATCAGATAGGCGAAACCCACGCGGCGGAAGTGACCGCCGGAATGAACACGGCGCGGGCGTTTGCCACCCATTCCACCGACCGGACCCAAAAGCGCACACTTCGAAAACTTTATTATGATGGCGTAGTCGGCAAACAATCGTCAGATTCGGTGTTAGATCTGCTTCTGGCAAAGTTTGGTGTCGAGGGGTTTATTCCAGCGCTTCGCACGCTTCGGCGCGCGCTGGCGGATGATATCGCAGCACTATCACCATCCATCCCCCCGATGGCGCTCAGACGCCTTCTGAGTGGCTTACACGAAACCTCAATTCTGAGTAACACCATCATGGAAGTCTCAGAATTCCTCTCCCGAATGGGTCAGACCTTTTCGCGGGTGTCTATGAGTGTGGACACCATGACACGAACGTTACTGGGCATGTGCCGCAACGGCTTTTATTCAAACCAGCTCCTTCAGCTGGGTATGGAAACCATCGGGGAAGAATCCCAGCGTCAGCCGTTTTATTTTAATCATCTGCTTCGCCTGATTCAGCGGTTGCCGGAAAACGTGTGGGGGGATGACGGCAAACACCGTGACGCCGCGATCAAACTGGTCAGGGCATTGAACGGTGAACTGGCTCAGATGGAGAAAAATCGGTTAGGTCATGCCCTATGAATCAGCTTTTCATTCTGCTTAATAAAATCGCCTATCACGCGATGCAGCGATCGGAAATCGTCGGCGGGTTTATTGCATTGGCTGTGGTGTTCATGTTGATCATCCCATTGCCTTTGCCGTTGATTGATGTGTTGATTGCAACAAACATCAGCATGTCATGCCTTTTGATCATGAATGCGATGTTTCTCCCGAAGCCGTTGGCGTTTTCAACTTTTCCTTCTGTGTTATTACTGACCACGATGTTTCGTCTGGGCCTGTCGATATCAACCACCCGCCAGATTTTGCTTCAGCAAAACGCCGGACATATCGTTACTGCGTTCGGAAACTTTGTGGTCGGGGGGAATCTTGCGGTCGGGCTGGTGGTATTTCTGATCCTGACGGTGGTGAATTTTTTGGTGATCACCAAAGGGTCTGAACGCGTGGCGGAAGTGGCGGCGCGCTTTACCCTCGATGCGATGCCAGGCAAACAGATGTCTATCGATTCCGATTTGCGCGCTGGACTGATTAACGTGGCTCAGGCTAAACGGCGTCGTGAAGATCTCACCAAAGAAAGCCAACTGTTCGGGGCGATGGATGGGGCGATGAAGTTCGTTAAAGGGGATTCAATGGCGGGGATTGTGATTCTGTCCATTAATCTGATTGGTGGATTTTGTATTGGCGTTCTTCAGCTGGGCATGAGTGCCGGGGATGCCATGCATACCTTTTCGATTCTGACGATTGGCGATGGATTGATTGACCAGATCCCCGCTCTGCTGATTTCGCTCACCTCTGGGATGATGATCACACGCGTTTCAGCTAATGAAGAAACATTAGATCATAACATCGGTAAAGAAATCACCCAGCAACTGACCCAACAGCCCAAAGCCTGGATCATGTCGGGAGTGGGGATGTTCGCCTTCAGCCTGTTGCCGGGGATGCCCACGCTGGTTTTTCTGTTTCTAGGAACGGGCGCAATCAGTAGCGGGGCGTTTCAGATTTGGCGAGATAAACGCGAATCCGCCAGCAAAGGCAATGAAAACACGGTTATTCCCGAAGAAAATGGCGAAAACGATCTTCGGACCTTCAATCCGGCGCGACTTTTTTTACTGAGTTTTCCGGCTGGGCGCGAACGTGACCCGCATGTTATCCAGATTATAGAAGAGATCAGGCGCATTCGAAACCGCATCGTGAATCAGTTTGGTTTCACGTTGCCGGTGTTTGATATTCAGTTTACCACCCAGCAAAGAGAAGATGAGTTTCGGTTTCTGGTCTATGAAGTGCCGAAGGTCCATGCCACCATCACACAAAATAAACGTGCCGTTGAACGACTGGGTTACACCCGTCAGAGTGAAGAGAAAACGGAAAGCGACGAACCCGCGCCACCCGAAGAGGATTTTATATGGCTTGAGGAATCCGATCCCTATCTCACCAGCGGAGAACTCTCCTGGAGTGGTAATGATCTGTTGCTGGCCAAAATGGAAGAGGCGTTATTTCAGTCCGCACCACGCTTTATCGGGATGCAAGAAACCCGCGCGATCGTCTCCTGGCTTCAGAGTGACTTACCGGAAGTGGCTCAGGAATTTGAACGCGTCTTTCCCGTAGCAAGGTTATCAAACGTGCTTCAACGGTTGGTGGCGGAACGGATTTCCCTTCGTGCCATTCGTACCATCACCGAAAGTCTGTTAATGCATGGGTCTGAACGCGACACGGGGATGTTAATCGATCAGGTGCGTATCGATATCAAAGAACACATCTGTTATCAGCACAGCAAAGACGGCGAAGGACTGACCGCCTGGTTACTCACTCCTGAAACCGAAGAAATCCTTCGCGAAGGGCTTCGGCAAACCAACACCGATACCTTTTTTACTCTCGATCAGGAACGCATGAAGCTGTTCATGGATCAGATTCGGGGGGTGTTCCCGCCATACCGATCGATTAATCAGGGTGTGATGCTGGTGGCTCAGGACTTACGCGCGCCATTACGAACCCTCATTCAGAACGAATTCAATCATGTGGCGGTGCTCTCTTTTGCGGAGCTGGAATTCAATCTTCCGGTCAACGTTGAAGGGCGACTTGATATTAATGAAGACCTGTTAGAACCGCCAGAAGAGGAACCCGAACTGATAAGTGAGGAAGAGGATGTTTGAACTCAGGGTGTTAAACGGTCTTCATGAGGGTGCAGCCCTTCCGCTCAGTGGGGAAAACTGGGCGGTTGGTAATCATGAGGATTCCGATCTTCAGCTGTGTGACAGTAATATTCAGGGATTACACGCCAGACTTTCCCGCCAGGAATCAGGCTGGGAACTGATGCCTGATGAGGGGGAAATCTATCTTGCTCACGGTCAGTCGGTGAAAGAAGGCTTAACGCTGGATATCGACCAGCCGTTTCAGCTTTCAGGGGTCTGGCTTGTAGTGAGCGATTCCACAACACCCTGGCAATCGACCAGCCTGATCCCGATAGACAATCAGGGCAAGATACAGAAGCCGAAAACCGGATCAAAAATAAACGTCCGTTTGCCGCTTTGGTATAAATCGGCGGTTGTCTCCCTCACGCTTTTACTGGGAATGATGTTAACGGGCTGGTTTTTTGCCTCATCACGTCCGCACATTGAAACCCGAAATATGAAGCCGGTTATCGAGAGTGCCGAAGGGTTGGAGTCCATATTGATCCACAAGCTTCAGGAACGCGATTTAAACCATTCTGTGACGATTACCCATTACATGCAGGGCATTTACCTGACAGGCGACGTTAACGCCCGGCAAATGGACATTCTGAACCGCCTGATGATTGCCATGAAAAATGAATATGACATTCGCATTCCTTTCAGTAATGGGACAAAACGCATTCGTCTGAAACTTCCTTTCCGAATTGTTCAGATCACGGCAGGTAAACACGCCAATATCGTGACCGAAAACGGTCGGCGTTTATTTGTTGGTGATAATGAATCAGGATTCACCCTGACGAAAATCACAAAAGATACGGTTCAGTTTACAGGACCGTCAAACATAACGGTGGCATGGTGATGATCAGATTATCTGAATGGTTTGAAGAGCGCGAAGCGCGTCTGATGGCGATGAACCCGGTCAAGATTTCAGGACGCATTACAGGGATATCTGGCATCCTGTTAGAAGCCAGCCTTCCTGATGCCCGTATTGGGGATTTATGCAAGATTCAAGGGAAGGGAAATATCGAAGTGATGGCGGAAGTGGTGGGGTTCAATCCAGAGAACACCTTGCTGTCAGCCCTGGGCGCACTGAATGGCATCGCGCAAGGGGCAAAGGTCACACCTCTTTACCAGCCGCATAAAATCACGGTTTCAGATCGGGTACTCGGATCGGTGCTGGATGGCTTTGGCTGGGCAATGGATGACGAATCGGTGTCAGCCTTTGCCCTTGAGAACGATAATCCTGATGCGGTTCCCGTTCTGAGGAATGCGCCATCCGCGACAGACAGACCCCGCATCAATGAGCCATTATCAACTGGCGTTCGGGCGATTGATGGGATGATCACGTTAGGCGTCGGGCAAAGGATGGGATTATTTGCCGGGGCGGGCTGTGGTAAGACCACGTTACTCGCGGAGGTCGCCCGAAATACTCCGTGCGATGTGATTGTGTTTGGCCTGATTGGTGAACGCGGTCGCGAGCTGGGCGAGTTTCTACAACATGAACTGGACGATGAACTTCGCGCCCGAACGGTCATGGTGTGTGCCACCAGCGACCGATCCAGCATGGAACGCGCTCGCGCCGCCTTTACCGCCACAGCCATCGCCGAAGCTTTTCGGGAAAAAGGGCAGTCAGTTTTACTCATTATCGATTCCCTGACACGCTTTGCCCGCGCACAACGTGAAATCGGATTAGCACTCGGCGAACCACCAGGGCGCGGTGGTCTTCCACCATCTGTTTACACACTTTTACCCGGCTTGCTGGAACGTGCAGGAAAAACCAGTCAGGGGGCGATCACCGCCCTTTATTCGGTCCTGATGGAAGCCGATTCCACAAACGATCCGGTGGCGGATGAGGTCCGGTCCCTGATTGATGGTCATATTGTGCTGAATCGCAAGCTGGCTGAACGCGGTCATTTCCCGGCGATCGATGTCCTTCAAAGTCTGTCCCGTACCATGCCGAACGTGGTTCAGCCTGAACAGATGGCATTATCCCGACAGTTCCGGCAACTTATGGCCGCGTTTAATCAGGTCGATATGCTGATTCGCCTCGGCGAATATGAACCCGGAAACGACCCACTAACCGATGCCGCCGTTCAGTCGCAACCGGCCATTAATGCCTTTCTTCAACAGGCGAACCACTCTCCTGAACCTTATATTCACACCCTGAATAAGCTGGAGGAAACGATCCGTGACGCCACTGTTTGAGGAAGAATTCTCTGAACCCGATCCACTTCTTGAGGCGATTAACTTTTTGCTTCCGTTGCGTGAGCGAAAGTTATCCCGATTGAAACGAACGCTTTCGGAAGAAAAACTGAAACTGAAAACCCTTCAAGGGGAATTAACGAAAGGGGAGGGGATACTGATTTTGTTCCGACAGAAATACCAGCAATGCCTGGATGATTTCACCCACCATCACACCGGCGTCGTGTTGTTGCATGAAAAGCTTCATCAGACGCTGGAGAAAGAGCAGGTTACGAGGGGTCGGTTGCTGCAACAGGAAGAAGCAAACCACAAGCTGACTGAACAGATCATTAAACAAACACAGAGGATAGAAGAGGCCGAACGCGCGGTGAGAAATGGTCAGCGCGAGATCGAAAAACTGGAATACATCTTAGAAGAAAAGGAGATGCTATGAAACAGCCTGTCAAACACCCTCCACACAGACCCCATACACCAAAACCTGAACCCACCAAAGCCCCTGAACGCTCCCATCGCCACAATCCTCGATCGTCAACCTCAAAATCTGCCCAACCCACGAAGAAAGAAGCCCAGGAATTTCACCGTTTCCTTCTGACCGATCCTGAGGCGCATGAGGAAATGATGGGGGAAAGGCTGTTTTACTTTCAGGATGTCCCACCCGAATCGATGGAAGAATTACAGGAACAAAGTCAGTGCTTTAATGGCCTGGTCCCGGACCTGATGGAAGGCATTGAAGATCATCCCGATTTCCCTGCTGAGTTTTCAATGATGATTCCCAGTATGGGCGAAGTGCTGGCAAGACTCACCAAAGGCCAACAGGGTGACATTCAGATTGCCCTGGGATTTCAGGAAAACGTGTTAATGAAAATGGTGGGATATGAACGGCAGGGTGAACGCGCGCTTGCCAGAAGACTAGGAAAGCCGGTCAGCCTCTTCTTTAAACAGGTTGATGCTCTATGAACCTTAAAAAGATGACGTTGCGGGAAGCGACGATCCGACGCTGGATAGGATCCGGTAGACGGCATACCTTTGACCATCAGACTGATCAGGTCACGTTCACCGTGAATCACAGCGATCCAATGTCAACGGTCGCCCTTCGTTCCTTTCATACCGCGTTCGGTCCCTTGCACCTTCTGCAACCGGAAACCTTTTTTCAGGTGATTTCGGATATCCCGTTATTCCCAGAGGCAATGAACGACCAGGATTCGTGGTTTTTCGAACTCGTGAATGCGCGCATGATGCCGGGGTTTCATGAACTCTTTCGCTTCTTTGAATCGTCTGACGATACCGATTCTGAATACCTTCCCGTTAGGTTCAGGATCGAGGTAAAAGAAAAATCCTCGACGTTCATAAGCTGTGTGACGTTCTCTCTTCTCGATGCCTGGATGTCAGCTAATACATTCGGCCCCGTCCCGCAAGAATGGTGGGAGGGATTGCCGCTTTTTTTGCCCCTTCGGATGGGCCGGTTGGATTTGTCACTGGGTACGGTGCGCGTATTACAGCGCGAGGATGTGTTATTGATTCCTGATGCCCTGATGAACATTGACGGAGAGGGGATTTTACAGTGTGGGAAAATCCATTTTTTTTATGAGTTGGAACCAGAACAGGAAAATTCTCACCAATATTTCATGGCAATTAAAAGTAAACAGGGATCTGACATGACACAGCATGAGAACGAAGAACAGATGAATGAAACCGATATGGACCAGACTGAAAGTGGTCTTATCGAAATGCCGAATGAAAGTGAGTTTAATGATTTGCTTCTGGATCTGACGATTAGATGTGGTCATGTCTCACTGACCCTCGGCGAACTCAGAAATCTGGATGCTGGGTCGACGCTGATAGTGAATCATGTCGTGCCGGGAGAAGCGTTGTTGTGTCACGGTGAATATCTGCTGGCAAAAGGTGAGCTGGTGAACATTAATGGGTCACTGGGTTTGCAGATTAAATCACTTTTCAGGAATGCGCCGGTTTAATATGCCAGAGTCCATCAGTTCGTTTAATCCGCTGGCGCTGGCCATCTTGCTCGGCGCAATTTCCCTGATCCCACTGTTGCTGATGATCACAACCTGTTTTCTGAAGATATCAATGGTGATGATGCTGACCCGAAATGCGATCGGGGTACAGCAAGTACCTCCCAATATGGCGCTTTATGGAATCGCGTTAGCCGCGACCCTGTTTGTGATGGCACCCGTAATAGACGATATGCAAACACGATTTAAAGAAAAACCCGTTGACACCACCTCGGCTGAAAAGCTTGAAGACTCACTGAACTATGGCATCCAGCCGCTGACGGGTTTCATGTCCCGCAACACTGATCCTGATGTTTTCACGCACCTCACAGATAATGCACAAAAAATGTGGCCGAAAAATCTGGCCCAGAGTGTCACGTCAAACCATAACAACCTGTTACTTCTGATCCCCGCGTTCGTGCTGTCTGAACTACAAAGTGGATTCAAGATTGCTTTCCTGATTTTTATTCCGTTTCTTGTCGTTGATTTAGTGGTATCAAACGTGCTGCTGGCGCTCGGAATGCAAATGGTTTCTCCGATGACAATTTCACTTCCCCTGAAAATATTGCTCTTCGTCATGGTCTCAGGGTGGACACGTTTACTTGATGGGCTGTTTTACAGCTATTTGTGAGGGGTGATGGACGTTCTTTATCTTTTTAAAGAGTCGATGATTCTGGTAGTCATGCTCTCAGCGCCTGCGCTGATTGTGGCGGTAGTGGTGGGCATGATCATTTCCCTTCTTCAGGCGGTCATGCAACTTCAGGATCAGACCTTACCTTTTGCGATTAAGTTACTCGCGGTGGGCGGCACACTGGCGCTGTCCGGTCGCTGGGTCGGTCTTCAGCTTTTCCAGCTGACCGAAACCGCCTTTTCCATGATGGCCAGCGCTGGGAAAGTCTGATGCTTGCTACTGAACTCGTGTTTATTTTTCAGGGAATGATTGCGGTCGCGCTCGGCATCGCACGGATTTTGCCGTGTCTGTTGCTTTGTCCGATATTCTCGTTTTCTACCTTGCGCGGCATGATCCGAAACGGTATTGCGGTTTCTTTATCGTTCTTTGTGGCACCGATGATTGAACCGGAAGTGGCTGGGCTTTTGCTCAGTCCGTGGGCAATTGTCGGTATTGCGATGAAGGAGGTGATCTTAGGGTTATTGCTGGGGTATCTGTTGGCGTCGCCGTTCTGGCTTTTTGAGTCAGTAGGCGCGTTGTTCGATTCCCAGCGGGGCGCACTGAATGCCGGTCAGCTTAACCCGGCGCTGGGACCAGATGCCACCCCTCTCGGTG
>Ga0157357_1000200_pt1 | contig 24625 bp, 19 predicted proteins | sample AttcapACBM1_FD_111485 | JGI IMG/M metagenome (GOLD analysis project Ga0157357, IMG submission 111485) | Fungus gardens microbial communities from leaf cutter ant in Botucatu, State of Sao Paulo, Brazil - Atta capiguara ACBM1 | ecosystem: Host-associated > Fungi > Mycelium > Unclassified ... | reverse complement strand
TCTGTATACATATTATATCTAACCTATCCTAAAGTCCATATGCTTTTTATAAGATTAACATATTGTTACTATACTGTATAATATTATCTATTCTAAAATCTTCTATATTCTTCTCTGTGTTACATAATCATGTGACTGTAACTACAATATATATGACCACTCTGTGATTAGTGTCACACTTATGTCACACTTTGTAATTTGTGTGACTGTTATACATGATATCATATCATACTCTTTTATCTAAGTCTAAAATAATAAAAATAAAAATAAAAGAGCAAAAAAGTAAAATAAAGTCAAGTTTATTGTCTATAATTTTGATAAGAATCTACAATAGGTATGCAAGAAAGGCTTAAGGTCTGGAATTAACAGTGTGTTTACAGGATTTGGTAAAGTTCTGCAAGACTAGAGAGAAAGATTGTAGAAGCTAGTAGAGTTGAAGATGACTAGTGAGGGACAAAATTACTGTGGGCTTCAGTAGCAGTAGAGAGTCTTCTTATAGATAGTAGTAAAGGAATTAGAATCAATGTTAGTAGAAAAAATAAAAAGAATAAGAGAGAAAGATAAAAAAGCAGTAAAAATAGTTGAAGAAATAAACAGTGCAGAAGTGAAAGCAGAAGTGAAAGCATTGAGAGGTGGTGAGTAGGGGATAAAAGGAGAACTAATATTGAAGGAGAGAAAAATGTATATGCTAAAGAATAAGAAGTTAAGATTAGAAGTAATCTGGCTACATTACAATATACTGGTAGCAGAATATAGAAGAAAATGAAAAACAACAGAGTTAGTAACAAGAAATTTATTACAAAATGAACTACTCACTTTTTTGTAATATCTGAACCTTAGATATACTCTTAGAGGTTTAGGAGTGATTCAGAAGTTCAATAATGATGACAATGATAATATAGAGATATTTATACAAAATAGTGATAGTTTGTATGTAAGCTATTTCCATCAAAACTCATATTTGGTGAAGCTGTTATTTGTCATAACAGATATTAGGCTAATTTTAAAAGGTAACCAATTATGTCACTACATTGATATGCTTGTATCTCTATAATACTAATCTCCATATGATTCATGATATATCATTAAAAACTGTTTGATGAGTGCTTTCCAATGCAAGTCTGATTGTGAGAATCTGTTTAGTTGTTTCTGAAATAATAGCCAATGAAACTTATAGTTACTGATGGTCTAATATCTCAGTAATCTGTTATCACTTTTGTATATCACACATATATGTAAATAGCCCTTATTTAGAGCTTTCCAGTGCAACTTGGTTTGTGAGAATCAGTCTACTAGCTATGGAAATATGTAGGTGAGTGAAGTTTGTGACAGAATTACTAGTGTTCAGAAGTGACAAAAGATATAGGAAAATATGTAAAGAGATGTGATTTATATCAGAGGATGAAGAATAGAACAGAGACACTAATAGGTAAGTAAATGGCAAATGAGATACTAGAAAAGCTATGGACATACTTAATAGTGGACTTTATCACTAAGTTATTGTTAGTAGCAGAAAAGATCTCTTAGTCATGCTGTTGATTGCAGCATAAGTATTTATCAGTAGAATATTTTATAATATAAAGTTAGGAAAACAATATTACAATTAAAGACTCAAAGTGTTAAGTTAATAAAAGAACCTTGTATTGAGTTAATATAAGAAAACTTGATAAAGTTCCTAATAAAAAGTGTCTACCTTATGTACACTAGCTAGTGGTCTATATAAAACTAATACTAACCTACTCTAAAGACCATATGTTATTTATAAGGTCAACATATTGTTATGACTTAAACTCAAATAAGAGTAGAATCTTATATTATTTAACATAAGAGAACTCAGTGAAGAACTTAGTAGAAGTGAGTCTACTTTATATATCTATAGTACATAGTCTGTGTACACTTTATATTTATTCTAAATATTATAAGTCATATATAAGAGTTATCATATTATATAATATATGATATTACTCTTTCTTTTATTTGTCACTTAACATTGTGACTATGACAAACTTGTGATAGATATCATGTTTTTTTTCATATTACTGTAACAGTTTTAATAGTTATATGTTATGTTATTTTTAGAATTGATCTTTTCAGTTCCATTATCATTGGTATGGATTTGATTTTAGGATTGTGTCTTACTTAGTCAGTATATCACCTGATCATATATACTACTTCGTGTGAATGTGTTTTTGACTCCTAGTTATTTACAGTTGTCTACAAGTGAGTTATTGTCTTATTTCTTTCAATCTAGTCATTTATAGTTGTTCACAGTTTATTAGGTGATTCCTAGGCTATCAGAGTGATTCTTAAGGCTTCTAGAATCTTGTAATTGTCACTTGTACTCCAATTTTAACAGTTTTTACTAAGTCTGAAATAAGAAAAGAACAAAGAGGAATTAAAACAGAAAAATGAAAGAGTTTTGAATAATTGTCTTTAAGTCTGACATGTTATCCCTCTGCAAAACCTCATACATAACCTGTTTTCCATAGCAATGTTATCCCCTTACAATGTCTTTACTTCTAATCCATCTTCTATAGCAGAGTTATTTCTCTGTTCAAATACCATGAGTATTTGGTCTTCTATAGTAGAGTTTACTCCTTTCCAATCTGAACTCCTGTTAGTGTCTCACTACTGAAACATCCACTTAATATAGCTGTTGATATCACTTAGGGCTATATTATGAAGTAATAACACCACCTGAGTACTTCTCACTATTACTTTAGTATTTCAAGACTAGTAAATATACTGTAATCTTTAGTCTGATAATTAACTATCATCAAACTCTGGTATTTATGGTAACACACCTGTCTTATTAGTACTCACTCTATTGAACTCCACTTTACTTTAAACAAGAGACTGTATAGTAGGTATCCAAATAAGGTGATATGTCTTTTGCCTTCTCTTGTTATTTCATTTACTTATAGTTTCTCTCTTTCTAGTCCTAGTGATACAAATATATCTAGAACTAGGAAGAAAGAAACTGGTCCTAGCATAGTTTGGCTATGGATTAAATATGAACACTTGAGTTGTGTCTATTTACATAGTAATGATAAACAAGGAGTGGGTGTAACTATGGATAAGAATAAAAGAGATATGGAATGAACCAAAGAAGATATGATGACTAGATGAAGATGACAAGTAACACTCACACTTCAATATACTTTTCTGAAGTTATGACCATGCTGCAAGTAGATGGCATAGCACATGGGCTGAAGCCAAGGTCATTTGTAAAGTCTGCAACTCTTTGTTCCTTGGACAAGTTTTCATACTTAGTCCAAACCCTGCACAACCCCATGGACTTTCACTTCTAAGTGTGAACCATGCCTAACATTATTCCATACATGAAATTTTTTACCTTGTGTACCTCAGTTACTTACCACCACTTGGTAATGCCTGAGGTGACCTCTCTTCTGCTTTTACTTCATATTCTAGATATTTATTGTTCATTAGGTAAATGCAGTCACTTGCCACCATCATACCTGAGATATTAGTTAGCATTCATTTGCCTCACTTGCCTTCCAAGGCCAGATAATCTAACATTGTGTAGTTGAAAAAGCTATTTCAACACAGGGCTCACTCTATTAGGACAGTCAGGATACAGTCAGGTTGGGATAGAGACACTGGTTTGGGAGTTCCGCTTATATGCTGCTATAGCAGCCTTCCTACCAAATACCACTATGACTAGAAGTACAATGAGATTCGTTCATCTTATCTTCAAGCTTCTTTGTAGCTTTATCATCAATCTGTTCTTCATGATTGCTATTGCATGATAACATCATTCTTTTGATTGAGTTGAAGATGAAGCCAGTCGGCCGCAGTAGAAGAATATGGGCCCTGTTGCTGAAATAGGTATACTCTCTCCCCTTAAAACACTTAGAGACAATTACTATCTCTGAGGGATTTGTTTGCTTATATTGTACCTGGGATGGTTCGTCCATTGGTAGGTGACCGTAGCAAATGACACCATTCGGAGCGCTTTTGAGGAAAGCATTGTGACTTTCAAGTAGGACAATAGAATGGTCCCAAGAGATTTGAACGGTAGAAACTAACAAACCCCTACGAAACAAATGGAATCAAAGTGAATGATCTTGGAGTGGTCTGCAGACGTATTTCACGATGCAAGGCATTGAGGAACATTGATACGCTCATTGTGCTATGAAGCGAGATAAAACAGTTGCAGTATGTTATAGGAATCGGTGAATACGAAACAAGAATCCGGGGTAGTATTCCACCCCGCCTTGGAGGGGAATCTGAAAACTCAGCGAGGTCATATAGTTGTCCTTATCGAACAGTGACCGTGAGAGTTTTTCAATGTATTGATCCGCCTAAAACTCGGCAAGGATCCATCCATGCACGTCGTCCTTTAAACGGAACTAAACTAACCCGACTCGGGCTAGAACTTTCGGCGATCGATCGTACTGTCAAAGTCGAACAGCACTCGTTCCCCTTTGGGATAATCACGTCATGATTTACGTAACTCGATCCGTTGGGTGTAGGTGACAGACCAGATACCGGGAAAAAAGAATGACTTGTGCTCGAAATGCACAAAAGACCAATCATCGTGCTTTCGGATGCTGTCAATCAAGGATAGAGACCATGGCAATTGTTGCATATGGATCGCTCGGGCTTTTGATAGCTGACATCTAGGAGGTTGGACAGGCCGTCCAATTGAAAGACATAATACCCATACCTACATCAATGGGTGTTGTTCAGTTTACAGTGTGTTCATCAGGACTCGTCTTGGCGCTGTCTAACTCTGGGATCAGAAAAATGATGTTTTTCTAAAATTTGTACACATGGAAAAGGAAATCTAATTAACAATATTACTCCCGACGAGCAGGATGGAGCAAGGTTTTTTTAAATAGATCACAGCAGCAACAACATTAATCTTTGACATTTCGTACAAGAACGCGGAGATGACCAGCGAATTTGGGAGCAAGGAAAGCTCTGAAGTTGTAGTCATGCTCACTATCGAGACCATTAGCAAGGAAAGCAAATCAAGAGCGTTGATTAAGACGTACGTGGTACCACAATTTTCCAGTTCCAATTTTCTGAATATGTTACCGAGCATCAGATAGAGCTCACACCAGCCAAGACTGGTTATTTGTCAGCCAAGGATAGTCATATAAATAAATGAACTGAGTGAAACGCACTTGATACCGGGGCACATGCGAGGCCCTCTGGAAAATGCAATGAGACTATTATCGAGCTCCTTGTTGTCCAACCAGCGATCAGGATCAAAATTCAATGGGTCCTTGAAGACCGTTGGGTTTCTATGCATGAACGTATTGCCCATCGCAACGACGGTCTAAAGAATTAAATATGTCAGGCGAGTGCATATTTTGAGAAAGATGTACGATAGACCCACGCCAGCAGGAACCAAATGTCCACCAATAAGCGATTCAACTTGAGCTACTCGTGGGAGAGGGCTAACGACACCATGTGAGAACCTCAGTGCCTCTTTGATGACGGCGGTCTGGATAGGCGTATGATCAGCGTCGGCAGTGACATAATTAGCAAACACTCACTAAGTACGGCAACTTTTCAAGAACTTGAACACCCATCGGTGCATCCTTCTCTGGCCATGCCTCTTTAAGCTCATTTACAAGTCGCTTATAAATAAGAGGATTGCTCAGGACATGGAATATTCCAACGGAGCAAGCGTTTCCAACACTATCACTACCCGCTGCGATGAGAACACCACCTTCGTCGAGCAATGATTTTCTCGTCGGAGGTTCTCGGCCATTTTCTGTGTTGAGAAGGTGATGATAAATGGTCTCATGTTCAACATGTTCCAACGATGAAGGATCGGCAAGTAATCCGTCAACTTGTTTCTCAATTCGTCTCGAAAGCTTAGCCGCCGCGAGCATAGCAGGTGTTTTGAGAAAATCTGGCAGGTGGAAAATCAACGGCGCCAAGAACGGGAAGTGTTGTATCCAAAAGAAGAGACCATTCGTGTCCATGATAGCCATGAGAGCTGGATGTTTGAAGTCTGGGTGATCTAGGCACCTCACTGCGTTCGCGTGACAATAGGAGGTGATGATCTCCACTGTTGTAGAATGGAGGCCAAGATGAAGGTCTGCCACTCGACCCGACTCGGCATAAGGACCGAGAGCAGTAATAAGTCGGTCTATCTGTCTATGGGTTCAGAAGTAGGAAGTCGAGCTGGAAGAAAGGGCACTTGCCGAATGCTGAATGAGGTTCTCGAGTTTCAGGATTGCACGTCGCGAGAAAAGGGGCAAAAGGATGTCCCTGCGTTTCTTTGCCAGCTTTGGATCCGTAAGGCCAAACGAAGATTCTTCCTCGTAGAAGCAGTCGTAGAAGGAAGCCCACTTGCTCATCTTCTTACCCATGCCATATATGTCATAGTAGGCTTGTGGGTCGCTGAAATGTACCTTAAAAGGAAAATCAATAACGCTCAATATGTCAAGAAAGTCGACTTACCATGTTCGGCCTGTATCTAACCACAGGTCCTGGATTCCTCTTGGGTTAGATGGATAATAACATGGGTATGTTGTAACCTCACCGTATATCTTATGCAATTTTTCCAGTTGGGAGACCTGTGCACCGTCTTTCCAGAGGTCATAATATGCAGCATAATAGTGGGTAATTGCAGCCAGCGGGGGTCCGGGGAATTTAGATAGAGGGTGAAGGTATAGTCTGTATAGAGCCAAAGCTGCAGTTCCAAGCCCACCAACAATGAATAAAGTTGAAACGCCGTCCCAAGCTGAGTAGGTTATCATGGCTCGTCTTAGTACCAGAGCTACGGGGGTGCCTTCTTTAAGGGCCCATCCAGAGGATTATATAGGCTGACGCATGCCTTATTAGCACTAAGAATGACCAAGAGCGTAAGGGTAAAGCCTAGGAGCGAGGAGATGAGGTTAACGTAAGGGGAAATCTGACCATCGCTCGTACCATTTCCTAGTTGATGTCTGACTTTTTGATGCGACTGCAAGAATGACACCTAACTGATCTCTTTGATTGCCATACAGTGTAACGTGTTTTGGTATCTATGTAGACTTTCAAGGAAAGTATGTGCATATGCTTTTAGCCAAACCGGAGTGCAAGTGGGAATAGACTGAATTTGACTTGGCATTAAATTTTCAGCACACACAGAGCTGAGTGTCCGCTGATATTGGTGCCCGTCCATCACAAGAGAGCATGGAACCTGCCATATATTCTTCGCAATCTTTTCGGTGGTTAGGAATGACCCATTACCAAAGACGCGAGCCCTTCCCTGTCTTCATGTGTAAAACCTTTTTCACCCATTCCTTTCCTGGTAATATTGGCGCTCAGTTGTGATGACGTCTCTGAAGCTTCTATCACGAAAGGGAAAAGCATATAATCGAAAGTCAAGGGTCTCGATCCAGGGTGGAATGAACGGACATAACCGGGGTCAAGCGAGTGCTTGGTACCCTGTAGAGCAGGACGGTTTCGAGGTGAGCGTCGTGGTTTCGGAGATAGTATTGATCTACAACGAGTGTTCGACTGCACACCGCTAATAGAAAGTATACAATGATTAGTCACATCTAATTATAAATTTGGTTTGGTTTGGTAACGTTTTTATTGGGCATAGGTTGAAGTGTTCATGAAGACGTATGAGCTCGCAGTATCACCAAAATAACATCAATTCCAGGCAGGTCGCATTAACCTGAGTAATCCTGACAATTTGAAAATGTATCTGACATTGATTTCGGATACGCGGAGGACCCCGCAGTAAATATGAGCGCCGAGCGATATCGGCTTCCCTGAATTGTTGGTTACCATCCTCGATAAAGCAGCATCACAAGAAATATCCTTCCCCCATCCTCATGAATCAACTTCATTAACGTAAACGAGCGAAAGAAATCTGCTAGAGCTCTATTACCAAATTGGATTAGGGCAATGTCTTAGATTTAGCAAGCTAGTTCGAGAAGTATGTTTGCGGTTTATCTATCACATTTTGGAGTAGCGCAGGAGTTAGCGGTGTTGGGAGTACAGTCTATGTGCCGAGTAGTTTTTTGTGGAGGTAGGTCGTATTCACAATATTTGTAACGTTAGACGATGGCAGGTTGCTCAGCAGGTAACGATTTTCGTTGTCACTCGCATTTTTTCACGTTCAGAGTTTCTATTCTGCAACAAGGAATCTAGAGCCGTGCGGCCTGGTAGGTGAGCACAAGTTCGAATGCCCTGCCCTATTCCTATTAGTGTGGACTGTCGACAGACCAACCCGACTCGCTCGATATTGCTTCGAGTCTACCAACCACGGCCACGGAGTTACTTGGCACTGATGACATAACCCGGAAAATGGGTGGGAGCTGTCCACTATAACATAGTCCACCTCCAGCCGTTCCGGTTTACCTATTTTCTTCAAGTCCCTTGAGATCTCAGTACCCGAGCCCAGAGTGCAAAAGTCCATAGATGGCACTGGACCCCAATGGATAACTAATCTTCGAATAGAGTGGATATTCAATATCTCCTGCAAGTAGCTGAACCATTGGCGTCCTTAATCCGTATGTCTAGAAGTGACATATTTCCATCACGTGATATGGACATCTGTAGGACTTATTGTATTCCTACATTCACACCATGAACGCCCTATCCCGACGTGAAGAAGAGACCCTCATGAAGACGACAAAGGCGCGCGCACTGAAGGAGTGTGACCCCGCTGTGAGAGGTACAGCATGCACAATCATAATCATCCCCAAATGGAACGAACAACTTATTCAGCCTGACTCAGAATTCGCTCAATGTGCGTGTGGGCGTACAATTTCAATGGCATGGGCTTGTAAAGGAAAATTGAAGGTCGTCACAGAGTGCATGATTCAATTGTAAGCTTGACTCCAACATGTTGACTGGTCTTATTCAATGCTGCCAGCACTGGACCGGAACCTATGGAAAGGGTACGGAAAGAGTATCTGCGTTTACGCAACCAGCAACGAACAGAGCAAGACAAGTCATCACAACCCACTCATACGACACCCCCTTCATCGTAATTATGTCCTTCTCAAGCAACGACACGTTGCTCTCAAAGCCGATCGTTATCGGCCCAAAGTAATATGGCTTCCAGGTATACGAGAACGCGAAACTGCAACGTTGACAGGAAGCCGTACGCAACCAGCGGGTCGCGAAACTTGAGACACTAGAGATCAAGAAAATTTGATTTTTTCTCGTCTTTGTACACTAGTTATATGGGTTTGGTGGTAGTAGAGGGTTTTTTGAGGTATTGTCAGCTACCTCGAGGACTGAATGTAGTCATAAGCCTTTGTCAATGCTGCCTTTTCTTGCCAAGTGTGAGGACAGCTCCATCAGCATGCTATTGGACACACTGGATTTGCATCTCATAGTGTCCGTTTCTGCTTGTGGACTATACCTCTACGTTTGGTAACCCGTGATTAACGATGAGCTACTAATAAACCTCAGGCAGTAACAATGAAATACAAAAAACCCGCAAAGTCTATAAGACAACAAAAAATCAAATTTTCTTGACCTCTTCCAGTGCCTCGAGTCTCGCAACCTGCCGATCGCGTACAGCTTCCTGCCAACGTTGCAGTTTCGCGTTTTCGTATACCTGGAAGCCATATGCTTTGGGCCGATAACGATCGGCTTTGAGAGCAACGTTCGATGTGACAATTTGATCCCCTCCACCCTCAGTCGGCTCGGGTTCTTCTCTAATGCGGGTTCTTCGAAGGCGTCCGGCATCACTTGCAGCACCTGTTCCAGCAATACCGGCTCCGACAGCACTTGCTCCTCCGAGGGAATTGGGTGGACCACCAAAATCTGCTGGCCCACTTTTCGGGGGGATGTGGTTGGGGTAAACTAGGAAGAGGAGGTGAGGAAAAGTTGTGCCGAAATATGCTCCATCGATGCTTCCGTGTCGAGAGGATTTTGGTGAGTATAGATCTTCGCAGCGACCACAGTAGAGCTTGACAGATTTCTCATAAGGGATATCAGTGAGCCCGACGGGTAAAAGGGCCTGTGAGTTGCATAGCACACGTGGACATCGTCCAAAGTCTGCTCGCTTGTACTTCTCTATCTAATGCTAGTTTCAAAATGGATGCTGAAAATTCCGAGAATTGAACGCACCATCTTGGCCAAACCTCGTGCCGTGATAATCCACCGTGCATGAATGAGACCATATAATAGCCTTGCTTGGACGTCCAGTGATCCTCGTAAACTATCCTGAATGTCATCATCTGTGCCCAAAAGAAAGGCACATAAAAATCAACTCAATTACCCGGAAGTTGACATGATAGCAACATACCAAGGTTATCTGTAATCAGATCCAGGGCCTGCGAGTAATTCGCGACCTCATTATTCAAACCGGTGAGGTTAAACCGATCGAGGATAAAATCTTCATCGACTTCACAAAAGTATTCATTCCCCTTCGAAGAGAGAAACCACGAAATCCACTGGAAGAGCCATTTAGCGATGTTGTAAACTGCTTTGTTTCCTGCATTACCGAGCTGCTCAATGGATCTCAGTGAGTTATTTGAAATCAAGCTATGAAGCAACTGACAACAAAAGGAGATCCCGTACCTCGAATAATCGGAATCAGAACCCGTTGATATGTCTTCCACTGAATCAATTGAGTGAGTCATAGGCTCGAAAGAGGTAGATTACGACGTACTATTTGAAAAGCGAGAAGTAGCGGAGAGGAATTCAAGTGACAGCGTGAGAATCTTATCATTATGTAATTCACTTTACAGTAAAGTATTTTTACAATGATATTTAAAATAGCCGTATTACATGGTTAAATTTCTATCTTCTACATTCACGAAGAATCCACTTGAGGATAGACTCCTGGTAACAAGAACCCCAAAAGGTTCTAAATTTTTGCAAACAACTATGACACCAATTGAGAAAGTGTAGCAATGTGTTTTCTCTGTTTCGCGGCGATGTCAGAATGTACGAGGATGGACCGAAGTTCAGCTTCAGCCTGTAGATAATGGTAAGCGATCAATGACAACGTGGAAAAACAACAATGGATGAAACGAACTTGAAGTAGTCTATCCGTTTCCCACATCCTCGTTGGTAGATTTTCGAGTGCAACGTACACCGCAGGTATCGACTGGCATGAAAGTAACTCTGTCTCGTTTCTTCGTAGTATACCCAATGCTATGCGAAAAAGAACGTCCAGCCCATCAACAAGGAAGATATCCCAGACTCTAAACAAGGTCTACGGGAAGATAATGGTGATGAATGTTTTCGGATTGGAGTGATTCAATGACAAGTACGCACCTCTACAGGAAGACAATCAGTAAACAGTGACAAGAACCACGAGAAACAGATAGCCCCGAGGTCAATACCAAGCTCCGTCAAATGTGCATGTAACTTGGGTAAATGCTCCACGACATAATCCAGCAAAACGAGTGGGCATGCACGTGAAGGTAACAACGAAGGGGAGAAAAAATCTTTAGGGAGTATCTTTTCAACGAGGACAGCGAGCATCCAGAATGCATCTTCTTCATCCGCATGTACGAGGAGGATGGTCGACGTGATGAGGTTCATGCCTTGACAATAGCCCACAGCTGGATTACGTCTGATAGCCTTTAGCTCAAATACAACAATAATTATGAACTCACTAACCGGCTATAAGCAACTAACACCCTCTTCAACTTGTCTACTCCTACACCATCTCCCCCAAAAAATATATTCAGAGGCATCGTCCTTCCCACATCCTTCTCGATCTCGGCAATGACGCTTCCAGATCCCTCTTCTGTCTTCACTTCTAATAGGTCTCTGAACAAACCCGGCTCCCTCAATTCGAGGGCGCCACTACACTCCATCCACACTTTTGATCTGAAATATAGAGGAACCCCATTTCGCACCAAACGATCAAATTCTCGTCGTTCGTCGCGAGCAGAAGACAGACCAAGCTGGGCAAAGTTGATTAATCCTTCTGTATGTCCCAGCTCATCGGCGTCTTCGTCCTCCGCAAAAGTATCGCTGGTCAGGCCAAGACTGATGCTGACCCCGAGAAGGCTGTTTGCTGGAGCAGAAACTTGGGTGGAAGCGGAAGGTTTGTTACTTGTAGACTTGATGAGCGAGCGATGTTTGGCAAACTCCTTCCACTCCTTCTGCTGAGCCGCTTGTTGTTGGTCATGAATATCCGAGAGCTGGTCAAGAAGTTTGCGAATTGTGTTTACACAAACGTGTCGTGGAGTATCTTCATTGACGCTCAGAATTGATGTCGCCAAGAATGTTGGCCCCCCAGCACTACTCGAATTCGTACATGCTGAAGTCATTGTCGGTCCTGATGAAATAGCAAAGGTTCTCTTCGATGACGATCGGCTAATTGACCGGGCATCAGCAGACGACTGAAGCCCTTCTCCATCTCCTTCCATTCTCTCACTACTTCTGACACTCTGAATATCCAACTCTTCATCACACAAGCATTTTCCCTTGACAACCTCAATATTGTCTTCGTCGCTCATCCTCCCGTTCCTGACACCCAAGGTATCCTCATCATCCTCGGGCCAATTATCATCCTCCTCCCTATCCGCAATTTTGACACCTGTTAAGCATGTAGGTGCGCTGTTTCCGCACTCTCTCGCGCGCATGAGTAGCAAGACATCGTACAACGCCACATCATACATAAATCCATATCTATCCGTCAATGGTGGCTGACCACTACTATCACCTGTACTGTCATGCACCGAGAAACGCGAAGCGGAATAAAGGTGGGAGGTAGGTACTGCTAACGGGATGCTAAAACGGAAATTGCGTGATGTCAGAGGCGTGTGGGCGTATATACGGGAAAGGTAATGTGTTGGAGGTTTAGACGTTGCTGGGATAATGGATTCAAGCGGAACGGATTTAGGTTTGGTTTTTGCTGGTGTAGAAGTAGGTTGGGCGATAGTGGCATTGGTGGATAGAGAGGCAGTGGAAGTGGGTTGATTGCGGGAAGTAGGGGGAGCGGTGAGTTTGTGCTGTTGACGAACAAAAGATCTAAAGAGTGGTGACACAAAAGGTGAGGTCATACGGACACTGGAAGCCCTATATTTTCTTCTCTTCAAACCATCATTCATATTCAAGGCACGATTGAGAGACATTGTAGCATCGGTGCTGGAGGTGTGACTAAGGACGACATTAATATTGCCGGTGGCAGACTCATCCTCCTTCGCTGCAAGCGAAACTTCCTTCTTCTCCTTCACGGGTTTGTCACGAAAATTGACACCTTCGTCTCGAGCGTTTCTGATTAAATCCATGGCAAGCTTGGCGATAAGTACTCCAGTGTCACGCCCTTGATCTGCCAGGATACTACTCGGTTCATTGGTCATGACCCGCGTAGCGTGGACGATCGCCCGTAGGGTGGCACCTTGGATAATCACTATTGGTGGATCAGGAGGTGAGGTTGAAGTCACCGACGCCATTTGAGGCGACCCATCGAGCGTCGTCGTTAATGTAGGAGCGGCAATGTTGGATACGAAGGTGTTCTGAATGGGTGATAATACAGTGGGAGGTGAGACAGAGGGAATAGCAGAAGCCACGGACCCCACAACGGATGGAGCCGTGGATCGGATCGACTCGACATCATCCGCTTGGGCGGATGTGAAATTTTCAGGTTCTTTGGAGGGACTGTTGGGAAGGGGGTTCAAAATGGAGATACCTAATGTACCAAACACACTCTTGGTCGATTTCCGCCGCCCTGGTGTCTTTCCTAGAAGGGTATTGCTACTTGATGAAGAGCCCGGAGAACTGACCATAGACTGGCCGTCTTGTGAGCGGGATGCTTTGGGTTTACTCCACCAACCCCCCATCCAGTCACTAACTGAAGCACGTTCTGAACGCTGCTTGCTTTCAAACAGTGGAGTCCCTGAATAAGATGGTATCTGCGCACACTGGGAAGGAGGGGGCGTTACAGTGATCAGATGAGTAGTAGTTGATGTGCCTTCTTCAGTCTTTGTGATGGATAGGTCTGTGGTTGACCTTGAAAGGTGGCCAAGCTGAAAGGTGGTCTCCTCGGCCGTGGGTGCCATTGGTTTGGGTATACTTCGAGGAAGTGGTGCTTCGTCAGAAATGGCCTCATTTAACGACTCTATCAAGGACTTTAATACATGAGAGTCCAATAGCGAATTTATGGAGAAAACATCGGTAGCATACCCTACTGCTCTGTTGTCTTTGAACCCGATGCGAGTTTTCATCGTCGCTGGTAAATATAGATTGGACGACACGTCGTGCGACCTCTCTCTCTGAGGGCTGGAGTTCACGCAAGAGGTCATCTACCCTCTGCTTCCGTGCAGCTTCCTTCTCGAGCATTGAGCGTCGATATTCCTGTGAATCTTGCCATGCATGAACCATGTTGCAGTATGCCGAGGATAGAATACGCAGTGCAGTAAAATATGGATGGTTTGGGACATTTCCTGGCTCCTCGATCAAAGTCATTGTCGAAATGGCACCTTTTATCGCATCATCAGAGCACTCATGCCATTTTGTATTCAAAATGTGCGCAGTGACAAGCGGATTATGCTGCTCAGATTGTAACACTCTTATGACATGACTGTCTTCGAATGAGTCAAGGAGAGATGTTCCGTTCTCGTCGCCGAACAAAGTAGACGAAGGGAATTTTTTTCGAGTTCCTGGATATTCGTTGTGGCCGCGCACATGGCTTGGAACAGCAGAGACATCTGGTTCGAGTTGAGCGCTCAGAGTCAAGCAGTTGGTCGTATTCTTAGAGTCACTGCGAGGAGGTTCTCTACTTCTCCTACCGCGCTGGAGCAGCGGGGATAAGGGATGGGAATGAGCTGGAGTTTTTGGGTGTGATAATGACATAGTGCAGTCGATATCAAGCAGAGAAATCGATGATCATAGTTCCAGAACACAGGAGTGCACTAGTTGAATATAAAGATCGTTGTGTCTCAGAGAGCAGCTCTGAATCGGGCAGGTGTTTTCTATATTGGCCTGCGAATTTTGGGCTCACGTGCTAACTCTCCTCCAAATTACCATGGGATGGTTCTCCAGCAATAACAAGACAGAGGAAAACAATGAACCGTCACGACAGAATCGCCATAAATGCTGGGAAGCTCGCGATGGTTACTTTGGATGCCTCGACCGAGCTCAAGTTGTGAAAGCTGGCGAAGAAGGCAGTACTTGTACAAAAGAAAAGCAGCGTTACGAGAACAACTGCGCTGAGAGCTGGGTGCGTCTTCTTCGCAACTATCGTCTGCATTGATTGCAATTTTTGAAAAATCAGATTCAATATTTTAATCAACGGCGTATCATAGCTGACGCCCAAAAAGAACGTCTCGCACAGGCCAAAATACAGGCAGACAATTCCAAACGGTAAGCCTCCAAATGCGGTACGTCATCCTGTATTTCCTGTTGCTTGATGGGGACGTTTATCATCGAACATATTAGCACCACTGACATGTATCCAGTGAAATTCTCTACGTGCCCGGCGCAGGGAGTGGGAACGGGAAACGATCACATCCCTACTTTCATCAGCATGGTTCTCCGTCGGTTCGTCTCAGCTCTATGATCACGTACTGTGGCTCTCATGTCCCCTACCTGCTTGAGGGCCAATAAATAAATACGAGTAACATAGCCTGAATTTCAAAACACCATCTATCAGGAGTGATCGGTGTAGTTGGCTCAGAGTCATACTATGACTGCTCAGTTCTGACATTCGATAACTTGCTGATCTCTTTAATGATCATTGAATTTGATTCCTAGACTTGGATGCCCATACATCAATACTTTAGGCGCGCTATTCTTATTCCCGAACGTATCCACGCAGTCCCACGCAGTCCCACTCCAGACTCCAGGCTCCAGGCTGTTCATATCCTCCTTCTGTATGTCGGCTTGTCAGTAGCTCCCGGAATTGACACCCACTTCCTTGAGTTCCGCCGGGACAACACTTAGCTAGATAATTGATCTTTCGGAACAGGGACTCGTGGATAAATTCCTTCTATATTTGATTTACCTCCCGTCTTCTCGCTCTTCTTACCTGTTTCTGATGGCTATAGATGGTCGCTGACCACGCAGCCACTAGCTGATGGGATCTCTCAAACGTCTTCTTCCCCTGACCGAATATGATATCAGGATATACCAGAAAAGGTATTGGTGTGTACAAGAAGTGGGCTATTTGACTGGTATAAACCTCTTCCAAGCTCAAGGTCGTTTCATTGGGATAGCCACCTTAACCCCTTGTGCGCTTGCAATGCATCTCGAACATACCCCGGGGTACTCTGACTTCTTTGCATCTGGCTTTCGTGTTGTGTCGAGATCGAAAACAGTGGAGAGTCTATACAAGCGTGTATCTTCCTCAAAGCCTATATCTCTACCCTTTGACAGTGTGCTCTCTGATACGGATTCAGAAGGCTCATCTTCGAAACACAGGAATCGGCGGAAATCTATCTTAAACCTGCTGTACAAGTCCAAGTCTACATCTACTAATGAAAGTTTACAAAGCTCTAGTCATGCGTCAAGGCCCAGCGAACATTGCAGCGCCTCCCTCATATCCAATTTTTTTGGACGCCAACGATCGCCCAAAGCTCCTGCAGCCAATTTCATCTCAAGTGATGAATCTGGATGGCTTTCCTCGACGCCCAGTATCTGTTCTGTTGATGACGATATTGATGATCTTATGGACTTGTCGACTTGGCCACAGTGTCCTCTTGACGGGTATGTAAAATTCCCCTTGACGAGTGGACATCCGAGGCTCATAACAACCTTTCCATGATTTTTGTCTCATGCACATTTCATATGTCCTGTCGGACGATTTCACGGTATCTGTATAGATTTGCAAGAAATCCTCGCGCCATTACAGAAGTAGACTCCCGACCCGAAATACTGGACCCTTTCTCGCCGTCGCCAAGTTCCATGTCCTTTTTCGCCGACTTCAATCTTCCCTCTCATGTATCTGCTGAAGAGACAAGGCCAACCCGCCGTAGTCGTCCTGTATCCATGGGCTCTTGGTCAAATAGATTCTCTTTCGAATCATCAATTTTTTCCATTTCCCCAGCCTTAAAAAGGAATTCGCTTTCTTTTCAGTCGAGCTCATTTTTGAACACTGGAGCTTCCTGTTGCAGTCCACCGACAGATGTTTCCTTCTTACAACTTCCCCGGGTCTCAAGAGCGACCAAAGGGGAGAGGAAGCAGCCAGTTTCTGTCATTTCATCTTCTCGAGCTTCTGTGTATGCCACCACTCCCAAAATCCCACCTACGAAAGCTGAAAACCGAGATATCCAGCCAGACATCTTGCACCCTTCTGTGACTCAAACCCTTCAAGAAGAGTCACCTACGCGACCCAGTCCTCAACTGCCCCAATTTCCAACGCATTCGTCTCATGTTTGTCCCTTACCTTTGATCCCTGAGGACAGAAATGGCAGTGAACATTGTATCACTCAGGAGACTGAAAACCGCGGGAGTAGCCGTAGCGCCTCTAGCGTGGTTCCCTCTTTTATCTCAGTTCCGGTCCCCGTGTCCCCAATGCTTGACCGAGTTTTGGAAGTTGATGATGAGTCTGCTGATGTCTTTGTCGAAAGGGACCAAGATAGCGATGAGAGGCTTCAGACATCTGAAGTTGTCGGACTAGGTGAAGAAGCCCCTTCCTCGGCCTCAGATGCAAGAGTGTTTTTTGAAAATCAAATGGAGGACGTTCCGAAACGAGTGGATTGGAGGGAATTCTGCATTGAGGTGCTGGATGGACATTCAGACGCTCAGGGGGACTAACTACTTGACAACGACATGATGTTGATGTCGAGAATGATGGGTGAACGATAATCAACCTTCACTTCGCGATCTTTGCTGTTCACGTACCCAGGGTGCTTCACTGGACCGCCAAAAGAGTTTATGTCGTGGGTGTAGATAACTCTGAATCGCGAATCTGGACTCGGTGAGAAGCCCGAGAACATGATATTGCATGTGTTCTACATGTTTCATGTCTATTCTCATTAGCTTAATATTCTCGTGGTTTTGATCTTCCTTATTCCCACCCCTCGTGTGGGTTTTTCACTCTTATATGTACTGCTCTTACTGATATCTTGTCTTGATTTCTAACGTCTTGAATGCGTAATCAACGGCTAGGTTCCCAAATGAAAATTTCATTTTCCGATCATCATCGTCGAATTGTTGGATACTCTATACCTACTTCACATCAATGTACCTCATGTGATATAGTCATGATCTGCCGGATCACATAAATCGAACTGCAAGAACACTTTGAAATCAGTTGGATTTCGGGCATACACTTGTCAAAAATAATTTTAATACAGACTGAAACATGTCAACCACCCTGTGTTGGAGCACACCAGCATGGATGGTACAGTGTGGACACTTACCAGATATAGTAATATTGTTTGTGGAGAGTTCAATATAGAACAAGTGTATAATTTGGAACTAGTTGATGACAATGTATCTAGAATAGAATACGTCCATTAGTAATCTACTGTTATGATTGTTGTAGCAATCAATACTAGGGCAGTATAATGTACACTCAGTAGTGAACTTAGGTTGTCAGTCTTGGATTGGGGTTTACAAGAGGAACTCAATAAGGAGTTCTTACTGTATTGACACTCTATATACATTAATACATGTGGTCTGTGCTCTTCTTAAGTTACCCTTCCCTAAAATCTACATGTGTATACCATAAGAATAACATACTTTGGCCATGAGTTCTTGATATTATTGTTCCAGCACTTTCTACATCCTTTTATATTATATGATCATAATTACATGTGTTGTTATGTGCCTGATGATATCATGTAACATATTACATAATCCTTCCTTGTCAAAATAAAAGAAAAAGAAAATTAAATAAAAATATTGAGGCTCCAAGCATACCATAATAGTACCCTCTTAAAGTTTCTTCTCTAGAAAAACTCTCTTTTATCTTCTTCAATTCACTTTTAGCTTTTTGTCAGATGTGGTTCACACCTTAGTAATAAAGGTCTGCAGAAGATGCATAAAAAAGCAGATAAGATGGAATACTTATTTACATATGGATGTTGAATAATCTTTGTAAGAGAAACTCTTGAATATTAATTCTAAGGTAATGCTTATGTAATACTATCAGTGGTGATCTTATCTACATCTCTTGACCTATTGTTGCATGCATATCTACCCCTTTCTCCTTTATCAATTATCATACTTAGATCTTATTGGATCATTATATCTAATAGTCTGTATTGTAAGTACTGTACCATGTGACAGACTATCTTCTATAGTATATATAGAAGCTTGTATAAGTAGATCTACTCTTACCTGAATATCAGCCTAGCTTTTGGAACACTTACCTAGTTTAATAAGTGAGATCCTCTCACAATCTTCAACTTCAGCTTATATGTTATATCCCTGTATATTATACTAGTTTTGTGTATTTCAGAGAGAGCTTCTAATAGACTAAGACATAAGTGGAACTTTTAGAGATGAGATATGTTACCTGTTAAAAAGCTTTAAATAAGAAAAGAAAGTGTTAGAAGAAGAAGAATCATAAAATGAACTACTCACTTGTTTGTGATATCTGAACCTTGGATACATTCTCAGAGGTTTAGAAGTGACTCAGAAGTTCAATAATGATAACAATAATGATAATAGATAATAATTGATAAGGAATAAATAGTGAAAAATATTGTTAAGTCTGAAGTCTAATTTTCAGATACAAAGGTATATATATACAAGAGTGTAATAGTTTGTACACAAGCTGTTTTCATCCTATGATCAATACTCATACCTAATAAAGCTATCATTTGTCATAGTAGGTGTCAGGCTAATTTTAAAAAATAACTAATGATGTTTTTTCTTTCTTATTTCTATTTTCTTTTCTATTTTTTTGGACTTAAGGTTAGGGATAGTGTGATATTATAACTGTTACATATTAAGTCACACAATCATATAACATATAGAAGAACATAGAAGGTTTTAAAAGAATAATATCATACTATACATCAATAGTATGTAATACATATGGTCTTTAGAGTAGGCTAGAATTCATATAATATGGACCATTAGTCTAGCATATATAAGATAAATACATTATACTAGGAACTCTATCAAGTTCTCTTGTATAAACCCTATACAATGTTTTTCTTCTGACTTATTACTGAGTCTTAAGTTGTAACAAAGATGATAGACTTTTTTTTCTCAATATTCATATTTATATTCATTTTATTTCCTATTTATTTTTTTAATCTAAGACTTAGAGTTAGAGTTGTAGTATAATATTATATGTTACTGTTACTATTACATGATTATGTGACACATAATAGAATCTAAAAGAATGATATTATATAGATCTCATATAGTATGTATAGTCTTTAAAGTAGATTAGTAATAGTCTTACATAGACTACTAGCTAGCATAGATACTCTATACTAGGAACTCTATTGAGATTAATCCAATACAAGGTTTCTCTTTTATCTTAACATTTTAAGATTTATGTTATAATATATATCTCTATAAATACTAATTGCTATGTAATATATAATATATTATTAGAGACTATTTGATGAGCTTTTTCAACGTAAGTTTAATTGTATAAATATGTTCAGTTGTTCTTGAGATAATAACTAATAAAACTTATAGTTACTAGTAGTCTGATATCTCAATAATCTATTATTAGTAATTATTACAACTTAAGACTTATTAAAAAAACTTTGTATTAGATTAATATGAGAGAACTTGATAGAATTCTTAGTACAAAGTACTATCTTATATATATTAGGTTAATAGTTCATACTAAGCTATATTTAACTCATCTTAAAGACTTTCTTTTATGTTATATAATTATGTGATTGTAATATATGTGACCAACCTGTAATGGACATCATACCTTATTACAATATATAATAGTTGTGATATCATACTAAACCCTAACCTTAGCTTTTTAAATAAGAATAAAAATAGAAACAAAGCTTATTATCTTCAACTCTGACAGTTTGTTAGGTGTAGTTCACACTAGAAGGCAAAAGCCCACAGAATTAACTTGGTAATGCAGACTTTGTCAGAACAACCTTGGCTTCAGTTACAACTTCAGATGAGTGAATGAAATCTGAGATGAAAGTAAGTGCTGATTTGGTGTGTCACTGTTGAATACTAGGAATTGAGTTCAATAGAAGTTATCTTTTTTAATTATCAGACTAGTGATTTACAGTGTAACTGCTAGTCTTATATATAAGTCAGATATATAAAAGATGCTTAGGGTTTCAGTGTACTGCACTGAGTGGAGGTTTCAGTGGTGAGATACTGGTAGGAGTCTAATAGAAGAACTCTGCTATGGAAGACCAAGTTTGATAGAAGTATTACTGTCATAGAAGACTGGGTATCTAAGTTGTTGTATTATTGCCATAGAGATGTGTTGCAAGAAGGATGGCTGTCATGGAAAACAGACTTGTTTTGAAGATATTATAATGACAATACTGCCACAGAAACATATTTTTAGAATAGGTAGATTTGACATATGACATAGTTGTCACTTTTGTATATCCCATATATATGTAAATAGCTCTTATTTGGAGCTTTCCAGTATAACTTGGTTTATAAGAACTGGTTTATTGGTTATAAAGATATAAGTTGAATGAAGTTTGTAATAAGAAGATAATTCTAGAAGAAAGAGAGAGTTAAGACAGTAAATATAGACTCAAAAGTCTAAAAATCAAGGAGTTGAGATAAGAATTAGTATTATATGCCAAGTTCAACCCTAAAAATAGTCTATCTTCAGTAGTAGTGCTATTTAATGACTTGTTCTCCACAGTAATGTTGTTTTGTGTCTAAACTCCATAAGTACTTGGCCTTCTATAGTAGTATTTACTTCTTTCCAACTTGGTCTTCTATAGCAGAGTTCTCCTATCTAACCTCTGCCAGGATCTCACTACTGAGACCTCTACTTAGAGCTATACTCTAAGACACCTGAGTTTTCCTAATATTATACTTATATATAGAAACTAGTAAATACACTATATTCTCTAGTCTGATAATCAACAATAGTTAAATACCAAACTCTGATATTTTATGGCAACATACTTCTTATCAGAACTCACTCTCTTGAACTCTGTTTCTCTGTGAAGTTACAACATCATAGTAGATAGACAGTATAATATATAAGCTAAAGCCAAGATTGTTTTACAAAGTCTGTAACTCTATACATCTTATACAAGTTTCCACACTTGGTACAAACTCTAAGTCAACTATGCAGGTAAAAGACTTTTGCTTTCAAGTGTGAACTGTATCTGACAATATTATTAGATTTCAAAGTTTGTTGTCACTTCTATTATAGTTCTATTCATATTTCTGGGCTTCCTAGTTACCTTTAGTTCCAATAGCATTTTCTCACTGCAACTTCTTGACTTACTCAGAGTCAAGCTCTATTCTTCTTCTCAAAATACTATTCAACTCTGTCTCTTATCTGGGCAAACATTTCATAGGGTTATTTCCTCTAAATATCCTGCAATACTCAATACAACTTTACTAATGAGGACATAAATATCCTTAGTCTCCTACTCAAACTATTCAAGTAGCCTAGACAGTTTGATTTGTCCCAGGTCCTAGTATTGTTTTCACAAATAATGATTCTAATTGGGAGAATACTTCTGTAAATAATTCATCTAATAATTCTCAACACTCATCTACTCACACCTAGTCAAAATTCTAGTATAGTAATAATACTAATGAATAACTGGCCAATATACTCAGTCAGATCACTAATAGTCTATCAAATACTAATCAAACTCCTGGACATACAACTAATTCCAGGAGAACTAAAGCTTACATCTTTAATACTTTTAGTAACACTGAACCTAACAAGCTTAATAATTTTCTATTCCAATATTACCTATATTTCTATATAAACTCTGTACAGTTTAATATAGATATTGCAAAGATTAACTTTGTAATGACTTATCTTTCTAGAGTTGTCTAAGACTGGTTTGAGATAGGCCTCAACCAGAAAGATCAGGGTATATTCCAAAACTGGCTCCCTAATTGGAACTGCTTTGTTGATAAGCATTTTGGCCTTTCAGATCCTATAGATAAAGTGGCTAATATATTAAATAACCTTCACATGAAGTCTGGTGATAAGATATTCACTTACAATGTAGATTTCATACACTACACCTTTCAACTAAGTATCACAAAATAAACTACTCACTTATTTGTGATATTTAAACCTTGGGTGTACTCTCAGAGATTTAGGAGTGATTCAGAAGTTTAATAATGTCAATGATGATCAATATAGATGTCAATGATAAAAATATGAATATTAATGAAAACTGATGAAGATTGATGTTGTTAAGTCTGAGATTTAATTCTCAGACACAGGGGTATATACAAAATAGTGATGATCTGTATGCAAGCTGTTTCCATCACATGATCAAAACTCATACCTGATGGGGGCTGTCATCTGTTATAGCAGATGTCAGGCTAATTTTAAAAAGTAACTAATTATGTCACCACATTGATATGCTTTTATCTCTATCAATACTTATTGTTTTGAGATATACTATATATGATCAGAAATAGTTTGATGAGCACTTTACAATGCAAGTTCAATCATGTGAATCCATTCAGATATTCATGAGATATTAGCCAACAAAACTTTTACAGTTACTGATAGCCTGATATCTCAGTTATTTGTTGTTGCTTTTGTATATCTTATATATGTGCAGATATGGGACTTTCCAGCACATTTAGTTTGTGAAAATTAATCTACTAGTTGTGGAGATACAAGCTGAATGAAGTTTGTAACACTAGGTTGTATTATAACTTAAGTTCTTATATTAAGATGAAAGATACATTCTTATATTGAGTGATATAAGAGAACTTGATAGAGTTCCAAGTACAAACTAACCTACTTTATATACTATAACGAACTTACTCTTAAGTCCATGTATTCTCCATAAAGCCAACATGTTGTTGCTATACTATACAATATCATCTATTTTAGAACCTTTTATAACTTTCTGTCAGGTGTAGTTCATATTAGAGATGAAAGTCTATGAGATGGACTCAGAGATGTGCAGACTTGTGGAATGACCTTGGCTTCAGCTTATATGCTACACCATCTGTCTGCTGCATAGTTGTAACTTCAGATAATAGGAAGAAGTCTGAGATAGGAGTGAGTGCTGATTTGGTATGTCACTGTTGAATATCAGGGATCAAGTTCAATAAGAGTTTATCTTCATTGATTATCAAACTAGTAAATTACAGTGTAACTACTAGTCTTATATACAAGCTCCTACTATAGGAGATGCTTGGAGTTTCAGTATTGAGATACTGATAGGAGTAACTCTACCACAGAAGACTGAGTTGAATGGAAGTATTTCTGTCATAGAAGACAGAATATCTGAATGATTGCATCACCATTATGAGATGTGTTGCAAGAAAGATGGCTGCTATGGAAGGTGGGCTTGTATGGTTGGAAAGTGATATCACCATGGGAATGTAATTTCCAGATAGGTGGACTTGTATATGACACTTTCTCTATGTTATATAATTATGTGCCTTATATCTGTGATATATATGACCATTATGTCAAGATCGTTGATGGTGGACTTTATTTTATTTTCTCTTTTCATCTCTATTTTACTTTTCATTTCATTTTCATTTTCATTTTTCTATTGTTAGAACAACTTGGGTTAGGGTTTATCAGTCACACTGTCACATCAGTCACAAATTGATGGCGTAGTCACAAGACTGATCATGAGACTTG
>Ga0157357_1000199_pt1 | contig 24665 bp, 20 predicted proteins | sample AttcapACBM1_FD_111485 | JGI IMG/M metagenome (GOLD analysis project Ga0157357, IMG submission 111485) | Fungus gardens microbial communities from leaf cutter ant in Botucatu, State of Sao Paulo, Brazil - Atta capiguara ACBM1 | ecosystem: Host-associated > Fungi > Mycelium > Unclassified ... | reverse complement strand
ATATTGGATCGGGGTGTAGATGTCCTTGTCGCTACCCCTGGCCGTCTATGGGACATAACCGAGGATGTAGGAGCTTACCTCTCGGTCTCTCAAATCCCATTTTGCTTAACCGTTTTGTCTAGGATGACAATCTGGCCAAAGAGATTAAGAATCTCCGATTTATTGTGCTCGACGAAGCAGATCGAATGATTGAGTTTGGACACTTCGATGAATTGGAGAACATACTTCGTCTAACTTTACGTGAAAACCCGTGAGTCTTTCTGGTCCTATCAAGTCTCGTTGACTCAATTTTTGTCAAGAGACGACGGAATATCAATAGAATATCCTTCAATGATTGGTGATACCAACGACGATGATCGGAAGCCCAGCGCCTCCGGTGACTTACAGACATTCGTGTTGTCAGCTACACTGAGTAAAGACCTTCAGCGTAATCTCAAAAAACGGACGTGGCCCAAGTCAAACAAGAAACGAAGGAAAAAAGATGACATATCTGCTAGCACTCTTGGTATCGCATCTCCATTATCTTTATTCGTCAAACTGAAATTTAATTGCAGATGACCTTCTACTGCGACTGGACTTCCGAGACCCTGAACCGAAAATCATAGACCTCAGTCCCCACGGCAATGTCGTGCCCACACTCCAAGAAGCCAAGATTGAATGTTTGACTAATCATAAGGTGACTCCCATACCAACTACCACCGAGATGAAGCTTTGATGCATACAAATCAATAACTATCAGGACGTCTATCTATACTATTTCCTTCTCCGGCACCCCGGCCGTTCACTCGTCTTTCTGTCGTCTATAGACGGTATTCGACGCCTCATGCCCCTTCTCGAACGTCTCGCCATCAAAGCCTTTCCCCTACACTCCCAACTAGAACAACGACAAAGACTTAAGAACCTTGATCGGTTTGTCATTGATTCAGTTTCATGCCCATCATGAATTCACTCTATCTCCTCCACAGTTTCAAGACAATACCCAATGCTGTCCTCCTAGCAACAGATATTGCAGCCCGAGGTCTCGACATTCCCGCCGTCGACCATGTCATACACTTCCAGATACCACGCACGGCAGACACGTATATTCACCGCAGCGGACGTACAGCGCGTGCAATGAACAAGGGTTTCAGTATGTTAATGATAGGACCCGATGAACGTAGAATTATCCGGGCCCTCATGACGAGTCTCGCGCGAGGTGTGCCTTACCAACTCGTCATTTCTCAACTTTAATTCCTGGTAACACTTTCAGATGAAAACGAGATAGCTGAGCTCTCGGTTGAACTCAGTGTACTGGATCAGCTCAAAGTGCGAGTTCAACTGGCCCGTCAGATTGAACAGAGCCAACACAAGATGAAGAAAGCGAATTTTGAGAAAAATTGGATGAAAGAAACGGCGGAGACACTTGGCGTTGATCTGGATTCGGACTACATGAGGTTTTTCTAGTCAGTAATACTCCAGTGTTTGTTCCCTGAAGCCTTTTCCCAGTGATTCAGATCCCGAAAATCAAACCAACAGAGGACGTAAATTTAATGATGCAGGAGCTCGAGATCTTGAAAACCAACTTAACCAAATGCTAGCCCAACCGCTAGCCGCACGTGGTATCTCGACAAGATATATCACTTCCGGAAGCCGACCGATCGCAGCTGATCTTCTAGCTGGAGAGTGTAAGCACTCAAAGTCTGACTCTTTCCCTAAATTGCTCAAATGATATCTCCAGCTCACGAGACTTTGCTCGGGTTGAAAAAGGCCGAGGCTGGAAGCGATCTAGCACTAGAGAAACACAAAAAACGCAGAGATAAGGCGGCCAGAAAGAGTGTGTCATTTCCGTAGCTGGGCGGCGATAATGGGGAAAGGAGTGACGACAGAAATTTCTGCCTACGGATCTACTCCGACTCCATGATATCGATGGCGGGGCAGGGGTCAACCAACCCAAAAGAACACACATGCATCAACGTCCAGTCGCTATGCATGAGTGGAGATGTAGTATACGGGGAGTGACTCTACATTGGCTCTGGCCGAACTGCACCAAAAGGAATAGACATTTGTTCAAAAATTGGTTCGAGGCTTAAAAAGACAGACTCGAACAATTCATTTGCATTACAGGAGTAGAAGCAACTCCTGACGCGCTGAGGATCCGCCGAGGCCCCAATGAGCAAGTTCTCGGTGGAATCATAGTAACTACCTTACAATCTGAAGGTAGTAGCAGACAAGCAGGTTGTATAATCAACGCTATGGATACTCTAGACTACTGGAAAAATAGAATTGCTCTATTGCTCACTGATGCTTCATGATGCCCAAAGACTACGATCGTATTTCCTCAGCAGCAGTCTTTCAACCCACCCACCTTTCGGGAACTCCTTGGCCCACTGGTTATGCAGATGCACCGCAAACACTTTCTGTAGCATTTGATCCAAACCTCCGCCCTCTGCTACAGTCAATCCTTCAGTCCATATCCCATCATCACGATCAGGCTCAAACGGGTCAGGAAGTCGATTATCTAACCGACACGACCGACCGTCGTTAAAGCAGAAAGGCAAGATTTTGAACGGCGGTATTGAGCTTGCAGTGAGACGTCTCCAGAGTTTCAGGTACAGTGTTGAACCCCAGTCTGTCGAGCTCGGTCTTGGAGGTGTAGATGTGGCCATTATATGAAAGGCTTCACATAGATACGGAGAGTGTTTCCGGAAGCGTAGAAGTGCACCATTGAAAGCTAAATATGGTTTGTCTGTCCAACGCGATAAATTAAATATGTGCATCTTGAAAAGAGACACTGGGAGCATCCACGTACCGTAGCAATCCCATTGAGTTACAAATTCATGCTCCAACAAAGGCTCCAAATCCCTCGTCAAAAGCGAATCCATATCTATCCACACACCACCATAATTCCACAACAACAACAACCGCAAAAGATCCCCATCCAACCAAGCCTTCTTATCATTCACCCTCAACCTGTCATTCCCATCCAACGGCGTCCCAATAGCCAACATCGGAATATCCACAATCCTCAGTGCAAATGATTCAGGATATTTCCTCAAATACCCTCTCAAAATCTCATTCTGCCCCAAATCGCCATTCGACCACACTATGAGTTGGGTCGAATCCGAATCCTGCGTCGCGAAAAAACTTTTCACCATCCACTCTTGACGAGGTCCGAACGGCGCGAGATCAACACGCCAATACGTATGGAAAAGTGTTCTTTCTTCTTCTGTCTTTCCCTTCCCCTTTTCTTTTTCTTTGAGCGATGAAGATCGAATTGTCCCAGCAAAATGATAACAATCCAATCCAAATTTCAGCGGCACACCCGCCTGCACCTCCACGTTCTTTGGTCCATACACATACTCCGACACATTGTACCCTGGACTCATTCTGTCCGAATGGAAACACCCTCCGAGCGATTCCAACTTCTTGACCTCCTGGTTCACCCATTTTCTCGAATAGAACGCTAGTTCGAGATGAGGTTCAAAGGCGATGAAACCTCCAAACAAAACCAAGAGACATAGGGGTATGATATACCTGGCCGACCAAAGTATCAATGCAAGAATTGAACGCGGCCCTGAAAATAGACCTCCTCGACGTGTCATCTGTTGTCGTTTCGGTAGTGAACCTGGACGTACTCTGTTGGTGTTATAGAGATTCAGAGAATTACGACGGGAAAAGCGAGAGACAAAAAGTGATTCATTAGTCAGTAACGTGTTTCCTCGAATTCGAAAGCGGGGCGAGGCAGGCAGTGAAGGTGAGGAGCGGGAAGAAGCATACATGGGTAGCCGACCATAATCTCCACTGCCAGACGACATAAAGAAACTAGAATACTTGATTATTCGAGTAGTATATTAGGAAACACGCGAGTGTTATTGAGACTGATGATGGCAACCAGAGACAAATCAAGTGGACAATGGTCATATCAGTTCTATTGACCCAACTAATATAACTATCAATCCACAACAAGCAGCACACATCACCATCACCATCACCAAAAAACCAACCAAAGAGAATCTTCACAGCACCGGCAAAACACTTTCAACAGCACCAACAAAAGAGAGGGCGAAGGCCAAGTAGGTACGCACAACTACACCATCATGCATCGGGTGATAAACTGACATACGTATATCGAGCCCGTGTGTAAGGATAGGTAACAGTCGGAAATATACATGGAAAGACACAAAACGATGGACTATGGAGTAGGGAGGAAGGGGACCACTGATACAGATTTCATCATGACTTCAATTTGCTTGAGACGTGGAAAAGATAGAAAGGGAGGGAAGAGAGATCGAGGCTGAGCGTTCAGCGTTGAGAGTAGAGGAAAACCGATACTAGGGTATTGGATATCATGGTCATCGTTCATTGGTACGAACTCAAAAGAGGTTGGAATGGAGAGGAGACTGTTATCGAAATGAAGATTATGTCTGGTATGAGCAGTGCAATTTGGGGGGGACGGGAGGGGGGTTGTAAGGAAAGTCAAGGAAGGAGGGTCAAATGCCAGGCGAGGGGGGAAACGAGCACATCGGAAGAATACAATATTTGATCAGTCTAAAGGGTCATGACAGCCAGTGACCCAAGAGGAAAAGGATCATGGGCAACATGAAGGACATGGTACTATCTTCTCTCCTCTACTTCACCGACCAACAGGCACACCGCCACGGTATGCAGGGTGGTCCCGCATTGGCTGGCCTTGCTGCGGAGGTATTCCCCCGTTAGGTCTCACCGGAACTTGGCTATTGTAAACGGGCTGCTGCGGCTGGGATGGGTACTGAGGCTGTTGGAGAATCGGAGGACCAGTCCTTTGAGCAGGGGCCGAAGCGGGAAGCAATGCGGGGGCGGGTCGCCTCTGTTGCTGTTGTTGTTGAGGATGAGGTTTCTGATGCCGATCGTCAGTAGCATTGGGTGCCACATAAAGTCCTCGATCAATGTTTTGCGGAATGGGTTGTATCTCCGTCCCAAGCTCCTGTTCAATCTTATACAAATTGAACCGGTCCTCATATGTTACCAGGTTGATCGCTAGACCGAGATGACCGAACCGTCCAGAACGCCCAATACGATGCAAATATGTTTCACTATTTTTCGGGAAATCGAAGTTGATAACGACATTCACAGCTTGGATATCGATACCACGCGTGAGGAGATCAGAACAGACGAGATTACGAGAGACACCATTACGGAAGTCGTGAAAAACGCGATTACGATGGGATTGAAGCATTTTAGCATGCGAGTAGAAGCACGAGTACCCGAGCTCGGTGACCTTTTTGGCTAGAAGCTCAACTCGATTGGTAGAGTTACAAAAAATAATAGATTGGTTGATTTGGAGCTGGACAAAAAGCTCGTTTGCATCAAACAGCTCATAATCCTGACGCAACAAACAAACATACCTTGGAGAAGAGCGTGTTGAGACAGTGGACCTTCTGGCGCTCCTCGACATAAGCATAATATTGAGTAACACCACGAAGAGTAAGTTCGTCCATGAGGTTGATCTCATGTGGCGAGCGCATGTGTTTGTCCTGGTCGCTCTCAGCGTAGGCAAATATATGTCATAGAAAAATTGCCCACCTTGAAATCCTTGACAATCATCGGGAACGTCGCACTGAACAACATGACCTGACGATCTTCGGGTAAAAACGACAGAAGCTGTTCCATCACCGGCGAAAACTCGGCTGAGAGCAACTTATCTGCCTCATCCATTACGAAGACAGGGCATTCAGAGAGATCAGCGACACCCTTGCCGGCAAGGTCTAAAATACGACCAGGCGTGCCAACGAGGACATGCACTGTCTCAGATAAACGTAAAATGTCATCCTTAAGGGTAGTGCCACCGGTGGTAACCATGACCTGGAGGCCCATGTGTTTTCCGAGAGTCTTACAGACCTGTGAAGTCTGGAGCGCAAGCTCACGCGTGGGGACCAGAACTAATGCCTGAATCTTAGGTTTATTTACATCAACTTGCTGGAGAGAAGGGATAATGAAAGCAGCTGTTTTGCCAGTACCGTTTTTAGCGCGGGCGAGGATATCGCGCTTGGTGAGGGCGGTAGGGATGGCTTCTTCTTGAATGGGGGAGGGCTTCTCGAACCCTGCTTCAAATATGCCCATGAGAAGCTCACGTCGGAGGTCCATGTCCTCAAATTCAAGGCCTCGAGTAGCGGTTACATCTTCTGTTTGCGGGCGCAGGTCCTTGGGAGGTGGGCGGAGACTGCCTTTCCAAGAGTCATTTGTGTTGCTGGGAGGTGTTCTGAGGCAAAGATCGCCAGGTCAGCAGCATGGAAGGGATAATGGATGGCAACAAAGCTCACGACGACGATGAAGGTGGCGGGTGAGACATGAGTTGAAGTTCTGGGAGGATGCCGGGGAGATGAAAGTTCAGGTGCAATGGAGATTATTATGGCTTGTAGAGGCTGTAGAGGCTGATACAGGACAGACAGTGAAGGTATTGGTTGAGAGCAGGCTGTGTGGCCAAAAACTTAGCTGCTCGTATATTTCACACGCTACCCCTTATGTACATGCTGTACAGCCAGAAAACATCTCCAGGCCTCAGCAGATTCAATGGTGCTCACGCTGGTGGCGCAACATGGACTCTAACTATCACTTGGAAAGAAATTCTCAGCCCAAATTCAACTAGTCCCAAGTCATGAAAGCGCGGGCATTTTTCTGATGACTTTCCCCTCGTTTTTCGCGTGCACTGCCAGCTGTCCCAACACCTTACTGTTCGTCCATCGTGCGGGAGGCGTTCTCTCTCCTGTGCACCAATAATAAATGTCCCAATCCGGTTCGTCCAGCAACTGTTCAAATAACAACAATAAACCGGGATCCAGAAATCCGTGCGACAGACAAAGCCCTCTCGTACCTTGTCGTATTCCTTCAGCTCCGCCTCATTCATCGTCACTAAACTATCCCTCGCAAAAGTACTCAAAAGCAGATCCGACTCGAGGGTTCCACGTTTCCTCGACTGATAGACCAACCGCGCTCGAAGCTGCTCCACAGGCTCATTTGGTCGCGGAATGGGTGTAGGTGGGGAGATGTCTGAGCCAGTAGCTGTCGAAGCTAAGTGTTCAGGTGTATGTGGAAGTGGCCATGGGTCTTTTGACCTTGCAATCGTTGTTGAGATATTCCGAGTAAGCTGAAAAGTCGCTGGGTGTCTGGCGACGTTACGGACAGCTGGCAGGATCATCTGGTCGAGCTGGACTACAAGGGAGGAGCGCAAGACATTTGAGGAGTATTCTGTTTCAACCAATCGGAGGGCGGATCTACATCACGTGGATTCGGCCACCACTACGGTGACCGTGCTTTAGTATCATGCACTGTGGGCCAGCTAATCGGCATTCAGATTGCAGAGAACAACCACGGTGACCGTACTTAGTATCATGCACTGTGGGCCAGCTAGTCGGCATTCAGATTATGACAATAAATTAGATCTACACGGCATGTGGCGAAAACATTCTGTCAAGACATCACATGGTCTTCTACTACCATTTCCTAGCTCAGCTTGGCGTCTGGACTTTCCCTATTCGATCCTTTGCAATCCTGTCTGTCGTCTTCTCGTAGTTTTTCACATAGTCAGGAGATTTCGTGTAAACTCTCCCACTGCCATCTCCCTTTGAGCGCTGCGGTTGTGGAGCTTGATAACGGTCAAAGATACCATGATCTCCTGAAGCTTTAAAGTCCTCAATCGTGATGTGTTTGGCGTTGTGTTCTTTGGTGGGAGGCGGTATAGCGCGAGAAGAACGGAGAGAAGTAGACAAGGCAGGAAGAGAATTCATGTCTTCTATTTTGATAGGTTTAGTATTAGCGTGAGCTATAACCTGTTCGTCTGCATTGTAGCGTTGGTCGAGAGCCTAAAAATAATGTGATACAGGAGGAACATACAGATAGGATTGGTTCCGTCTCGCTCTTGCTTGTGCTTATTGCGCAGCATGTTGAGATAAAGTGCGCTCAATCCAGCAGCAACAATTACACCCCCAGCAAAAATGGTCTATCGACTCAGCACTCATTACAAGCACTCATCGATTGAAACATACCTTGCCAATATTTGCAGGCGGGGGTGAAACCTCGCCTCTGGGCATAGACCTTCGAGTCCACATGTTTCGTTGCAAATACATTCGACCTTTGAGCCGCAGGGATGATGGGGGGGTGACGAGTGCAATGAGGGAGTACCAGAGAGATCGCACCGCAAAGGGGCTCGAGAACACCTCTGGGTGTCTCAGATTACTTGCTAGGTCTCTCCTACGTCGGGGCGGTGCTGGTGGAGAATGTGAGTGAATGAAATTGCTGCCCCTATCGTGGGTCTCAGGACTCTGCATTTCCATTGCCTTTGGAACCTTTCTGATTGCATTTATGTGTGATCTGTAATCCGTCGATGCTGCTAAGAGAATCCCAGCTATCGCGATTAAATAGACCACTAACCAAGAAAAAATTTTGCACTATCTTCTGTAAGTCGATCCATCGACCTTGTTGGACACTAATTTGTCTTTGTTAGAACCTGGCAATTGCAATTCGCAGTTCTCATCGTCTCTTCTTCTTCGCTGCACTAGTGAGAATCCGTTGCAATTGACTACTGATTAGCCTTGGGATTCATGACAATGAGCACCGCCAAATTTCCGAAGCGGAATCTGAGACATTTTGGACATATTGTCTTGCTTGCCCGGGAGAGGAAGAATTGACAACCGGTACTCAAGCTTGGAAATTAAATTTTAGTATACTATTATTCAAGGCCACCGAGATGTGCTGTACGCTATTGTTGCAAATTCTAAGATCCATTCTCTGCAGACAGGTCCTTTGGTCCCCGCAAAGAACGGGTCGTACCTATCAAGATACAGCAACAGGCCCAGTCAGAACCACGACCGTCCAGTATAGTCTCGAACCTGTCAAAAACGTACTAGTACGGTACTCGTCCAAATCTACTTTTCTCTTCGATGCGACATTGCGTTTTGCAAAATAAAATAGAACACCAGCTACCGCTAAAGAGGCAGTGAACTGTAGACCCTATTTCGATACGTCGGCTGACTTTTCAGTAGCGTATGAGAGATCATACCATCCTTTTGTACGTTGGCATATGCTTCAAGTCCATGGCAGTCGGTCACCGCAGAAAGTAAGTCACAGAAAAGCGCATGTGCGACATGATCAGGCCCATCCACGCCACAACTTCACGACCATTGAGTGTTTCCCGCAGTTCCACCGTTGAGCCTCAAGCGCCGTTCCCAATCATCCACGCCACAGACCTCTCGATTTGCAAGGAAAAGCCGAAATGATCGGTGACCTACACTCTAGGTTAGCTAGGCAGTGCAACATTATATTATACGAACTCCGTGATCGTAAATCAATTCAGTGTGAATAAACACAACCAATGACTATGAGATTCTTAGACACCTTTCAAAATTTTCAGACAATGCTCAGTGCACAAGGAACGTATCGTTGAGATGCCAACGAACTACCGTGATCCCCGTCTCCATATGCACGAGATTTCCGAGTCCAAACACAGCTTATTACCCGGTGTCACTATCCAGATTGTTTGACGGTGGCTTTCTTTCATTAAGCTTATCTGCGATTGATTGCAGGCTTTCGATCTCTTTGGCGTCCCATCGAGGTACACATACAAACGACTAAAACTAACTACCTGTCATTTAATGGATGATTTTCGTATTTAATTTAGTTTCTTTTCAGTGCATTCTCTCATTCTCAGAATCTTCTCAAGGTCGAAATCCTAACCCCACAGCCGACACAGTATCTGACATGTCTAGTATTTACATCCGCAAGATGTTTCGGTATGGTGGTTACCACAGGTTACCTCCGAGAAATAGCACAGAGTTTCACTTCTGCGCCTTCCTATCAGACAGCCCCAGATCCTGACTCTTGACAGAAATCTGAGTCTTTCTTAGTCGAGATCCGAAGCTCTATAATGGCTATTCACCTGTGATGGACTTGGACTGTCTTTGATACGCGATTGATCTCAGCATCAAGTCTAAATAACAAACTCACACGGGGTCGATTAGAGATCAAATCCTGGGATTCGCAATTTCAGATTCCGGTACGCTTTTTCATTCCTGATTGTGCTCATCAATTCCTTCGTCTCCTTCCCGGTATCGTTGTTAGGGCTCGACGCGTTCTTTGTAACTACTCGAAACCCCCGAAGTTTCTTCTACGAATGAACCTCACTTGAGGAACTTACCAACGCATCTGGAGAGACTTTTTCCCCCTGTCAATGGCTGCACTTTGTTTGTGACTTGAGCGACGACTAGATACGCTTCCACACGGGGAGTATGCATGGGGTTCCTTGCATCTCGAAAGCAACGAGAATCCTACTCACGAATCAGATGGCAAACTCCGATCGGAGTTCCAGACTTTATAGAGCACGAAATGAACTTCCATTCGTGCTCTCAAATTTCTATGTTGATCTCATTCCCCTATCCTTCTCTCACTCTGATCAGCCCCACATTTGAATGATCCCTCAATTGAAGCCCTCGATCTGGAGACGTTTTCTCTCCAAAAATCTCCACCAACCTGCTAAAACATACCTCTCGTCGTCGGCGGACATTCCTACTGATCTGAAACTCACTTCTTTTCTGGATCACTCTGTTGCAAATTTAGTATGGATTTTGAACGCACTCTACATGACATCGATTCTGCGAATCTCCGTTTGCTTAGGCCTCCTCGACTTTTTCCAATCCTTAAAGACAGGTGACAGGTACTCGAAACCCGAGAAGAATTATTCTGTGTGACCCTGGCGATCGCCCAGACTACTGTAGTCCATGCAGTAAGACATACACAATTCTTCTATTTCTTGGCGAAGCATCCCCTTCTTTAGGAAAGATTAGAAATGCAGTCCCAGGTGACAGCAAAGGTACATTGGACTCGGCAAGATCATATTTTTCATTCGAATCTAGGCTAGCCACTGTCGTGGAAGCAGGGTTTTTTGCTATATAAAAAAAGTCTCATTCGGATTTCATCTTCCGGGATTCTCGCGACACCACTCTTGAAATCTTGAGGCCTCTCCGAAGTTTTTGGATGGGCGTATCCCTTGATCATGCCAAGAGCCCTCAAAGTTTTGGTATTTTGAGACTGAATTACGGGTGTACTATTCGAGATCAGCTATATTTATTCAAACGTTGGACGATATGATATAATCACAAAAGAAACTAGTTCCAATGGTACTCTTTCAGTCACTTCACTGTTAGAGATCATGTGAACTTGGAACTCGTTGTTAAACGTTGGAAAAAGCATGAGACGATACCCATTCAATATCATATCGGTGTAGCTTCTGGTCCAGAGTAATTGTTCGACACAGAGTCGACTTGGTATTTCATGACACTTAGTTGACGGCACCGTCAGCCTCATAAAGATTTAGGGTCGACGATCAACTTAAACACCGAGTTTAATCTATAACGAGAGCTTTGGCTTTTTTTGGACGCAGAGCAACCAGTTTTTTCTCCCTTCTTCGCCATTCCAGGCTTGGATATGACCCTTTTCCGAGCGCTTTCCATTCCTTGCTATCAAAGCTCGACCATCACTGAAATGAATGATGAATCGGTTGTCAGGATGGTTGCAGTGGGCGTATCAGAAGTGTGAGAACGAACCTTGTTATTATGATTTACGAACTGAATCACAATCCCTTCCCTCCTAAATGACTGTAAAGCACCGGCTAACTCAGGTTGCATAATCTACGGAACTTGGTCTCGAAGTTAACAACATACAACTATCCACCCCAGCTATGCTTTCTCCAGAAGAGAGCAGACTCGTTCAGTGTTTCTTCACTGCATCATGTTGATGGGCGGCTGATGATAACCAAGGACGCAAAACAAAACAAAAAAGTTCTGGTACCTTAGTAGAAGGGAAATTTTTTTTGATCATCCAACAAATTGCAGAAACGAAATCTCTGATATCCGGCTTGACCTGAGGTTAACGTCAACTGGGATTTGACCAAAAAACACGGATCGATCATGGGTAGTATACTCAATTCTAAATCAATGTGTTTTTCTTTTTTTTTTCTTCTCTTTTCTTCCTTTTTGATCTCCCTTCCAAGACTCTTCCCCTAACCTTGGCCAGAGAAAATTCTTTATAACCCCGTTTGAGATTGAACTTCCTTAATTCATAAACTTATCTTGACAGAACAACAAAAAATTGTTTTTGGCAGTCTTTCTCTCTTTCCCTCACAAGTCGTTCAACCTTCATATATCGAATGTGAACTTGAGAACCCGGCTATACCCTAGTTTCTAGCTTTATTTTCGCATGTAAGCTATTAAAAACCAGCAGACCTTTTTTTGAAAATAATTCATTTCTAACGAGCCCCTTTCCGACCGACAAAATCAATCCCCTGATCTCAGAATTGACTTGGGTGTTATAAGACTTGTAATAATATTTGGAAGCAGGCTCCACTTTTGAAAAACAGAGCCGATTAGGCGGACAAATTGTAGGTCCCACTTTTGAAGCCTAATTCAAAGCTCGCACTAGAGTCTATTTAGTCTGAGAAATAGAAACGTGGACCTGATGTGTGTGTGTGCCGCTCCGGTTAATATTCAACTCACAACGTGATGGTGAATCAGCACCAGAAGTGATCCCATGATAGCAATATAGTCCCTCATCAGTAATTCATCCTGCTCCTCATATTCTCCCTTATTCTGGAATTCGATTTCGCGAATTCACATACTTTAGTTTTTGATGTCAACTAACATCACTCTGACATCAATCCCCTCTCTCATATGTTATAAATAGCCCTCGAGCCCATCCTGCCTCGAGGCAAACAGGCTGTGAGCTGGTATATTGTGGCAGGAGATCATTTCAGAGAAAGCTTTTGCCCGACATTTCCGGCTGCTCGATAAGATAAGACGCCCGTTGGTAGGATACGTCTGACCATATCAATAGCCGAAATGACGTGGAGTAGTATAGGTCTGGGGAACCATTGATAACGGTATCACTGCGTCCTCCAACCTCGCGAATTCATGATAGTCTCCCTGCGGATAAAGGCAAATCTGTGGAGTATACCACGCACAAAGCAGTTCGCGAGTCTGTAAGTTCCAGGACTAGCAATAAATGAGGCTATATAGTAAACGGATCTCTGAAATTGGATTATCGATAGACAATGATACTGCAGCTGTTTTTTCATTTTCATCAAGAACGACATTCACCAGAAGCGCAGATTCATTAGTCCTTTGTAGTTGACTCCACAGCAAGGTGACTATACCTACTATGGCGGATTACGCCACGAATGATGAGCCCCTGTTGTTGACCTTCCGAGAAGCTGGACTTTTCCAACGCTGATCGATGATCTGTGATATATTTGTTCAACTCAGTACTCCCAACCTGTTAGCTTTCTCTGTGATCACAGGCCATTGGCTTTGCTCAACGTCATATCCGGGTTTGACTAACAGTTAAGCCACGGGGCACTGGGACCCTGCAGTGCTCTTCTACGTGATCCATGCAGCACGATAGAGCAAAAAGTTAATCCACTATGAAAAACACGGGATTCTGGGTGAAGACTGTGGCGCCCAGGCCTCAGGGACTGCCATGCCCTGGCATGAATAATGAACATCCTTTTCAGGTTCGTGTGGCCACAATTTGAGAGAAGCACTGATGAAAATAAGGTTTTGTAACATGTAATCTTGACGTAGAAATTACGCTCCTGTAAGCCTTGTCCCCTATTCCTGTCACCTGGATCCACAGAGGACGTCAGGCAAGATGGTCTGCTCAGCATAGGGTGCATAGGCTAAGGTTTTAGAACTACAGTCTTGCCCGAAGTTTCAGCCGACTTCACCCTCGTGCAAAGGTAAAAGAGGAATACACAAGTCAAGACATGTATCATCTGTGTTATCGCCAGGAATACCTTCCCTCGTATGCTTCAATCCAGAGTCCAACCACATCGGACAAAAGGTGGCCCATACGACGTTTAAACCTGCACACTGATGCCTCATATCTGAAAAATAGAGTTCTCCCCTTCCCGAATGGAAGCCATCGGTAAACATTGCCTTTGTAGAACCCGGACCTTTCTTCGCAATTCAGACTTTGACATACTGAAGACACTTCATATAAAGACGATGGGTTCGCGGAAGCGCCAGCGGGATGTAACGATGTGTAGTCCTTCCCGTTATGTTGCTTCTTGTCACGAGCGTTCTGCCAACAAAAGCCAACCAAGTGGAGATCATCTTAGAAGGCAAGCTCTAGCGGGGAAACAATCGAAGCGGTGGCCCATCGGAAGTAGTTTTTGGTCGAGCGATTGGGTTTCGGGGGTTCTTCCACAATGGTGTGGTGGTCTCGTGGCTGCCCAATTCAACTTATCTGGGGTTCAACTGAAGTCATTGGGAAATTGAATATGGACAAATAGGGGTTTAGTCTTGGTCAAGGTTGAAGTGGCTCTCTTAGTAATGCAGGAACCGAGATGAACCACCAGTACCGGTATACTCGGTGAACTATCGGAAATATCGAATAGTCTCTCCGAGCTCATGGTGCGTTCTGCAAGCTAGTGATGTATCCGACAATTGGTTCATGAACAGTGGCTGGGCCTAGGTCAGAAGCACATACAGTAGTCTTGCGTTAGCCGAAGAAATATTTCGGAGTTGGGAGGCGTTTGTCGGCTTGGGGGCCAGAGATGACTGAAGGTCACTCTGAGACAAAATGGAGTTTGATTTTTTTGTCGACAGTCGAGCTCATTTACCAAGTACCTGGCGTGTCGTGTTGAGCGGGGCGTGCAAAAGATGAAGATGCAACGAAGCTCAAGTTTTGTGTACAGTGGTTTACTCTGCCTCTGCAGCTCCAGCGTTGGTAGTGCGGTGTGTCAATCTGGGCTTGTGCTATATTGATGCATCCTGTCAAGGTCATGATAGACGTCTAGCAGTTCAATCAATTGGGAGAATTGAAACGATACTGTGATCATCTTGAGGTCTACAAGAAACTCTCCGACTAGAGTTGAATAGCGTGGGATTTGAATGACACATTGCCTCGTTGGTTGATATCGAGCCATAGGCTTGAGCTCGAGTCCTTGGGCCTTGAGGCTGACCAAGATGAAATCCCAAAAGAATCCCAGAACAGACGGGATTTTGCAGACAAGAATCTAGATCCCCGATTTGAGTGAGATTCGAAAGAGATCGAGATTTGGTACGCCGGAACCATGTTGCGGCTTGTGCCCTCTCGGTGTGTTACAGCACGATCTATTTGCTTTACTTATATAAAGGTCTCTATGATTCATTCTTCCCCCAGTCCTCATCGTCAACCCGCGTTTTCTGACACTTTTCCATTCTTCCAAGCTGTCGTCAGACTCCTCACAACCTTCAACATATACGATGCCCGTGATCGCCAACGCCACAAGAATTTGGGAGCTCAATGTTCACTGGCCACTGTACAGCCAGTGTGGAGTCTGGGATCCGAGAGGGCGTGGCGTCGACATCTGGGAGTGTGTTCGAGACCGTAGGTGACTTTCCGATACACAGTGGATTCTGTCTGACTTTTGCATCAGATGACTCGACTCCAGGTAGTGAGGTTAGCATCGATTGTTTCGCTTTACATCAGGCGTGAATTTCTGATCAACATATCATTAGCCCCCCAATGCCAAATACTGGCGCTACATTGCACGCAGGTGAACTGCGTTAATAGCGTCGTGCTGCGGCCATTCGCCACATACCCCGATCACACAGTTATGTCATTAAATCACTGCGCAATCCGATCTCCCCTGTGCCCACACACCTATTTATTGGTATCCGCCTTGCATCCCTCACTCGCAGTATCAGCTGTCTCCATCACAGAGAGCTTTCATCCATTGCGCCCAAACGACCCCATGACGAGTTTTAATCGCGGCATAATACAGTTTCGTATGCTCCCTCTCCCGCGCGTTCCAGCCTCGATTCGCTCTGTATCGCTGTCCGTTGCGTGCCATCTTCTTGACCTCCACCCCTCTGCTGGGACAGATGGAATGCTCATCCATTCTTTGCCTTCCTCACCTCGCAGTTCTTGTTGATATCAGCATAGCATTTTCATTTGGATTGTTGTAGTTTGTCCTCGTCTTGCATCTTCATTTTTTTCGGGATTTAGGAGTGATGTCGTCGAATTTTCAGATGATAGGCTCGATACAACAACATATGAATACTTAGCGTACATAATAATTAAAAGAAATTTCTGGACAGGGAGCTTCACGAGGGCCAGATAATCTGTGACGTCAGCGCAGCGTCACCATCCACCTATCTGATCTACCACAAGCACTTGTGAGAGAACGGCACACGATCTTAACACATGTTGACTTACTTTTCCGCCACCTGAATCTTTTGCCTTGCATCACAATCAAACATTCCCAGTGCCAGCGCCTAATACATGGTTCCGAAAAATCGAGCAAGTCATTGGATTTCGTTCTATATCTCCTCACTTCGTGAAAGCTATCTATTCGTGAGCATAATCCGTTTCTCACAGCCAGATTATAATTGATATTCTGGTCGACAATTCGTTTCTTTTCGAGAACTTGGTCTCGTGACATTTGGTCATTGGTATACCATGTCCTTCCTAAACCCTAAAAGCCGAGATTTCCCTCAAATTCGCTGAGATCAAATATTGTGAACTTCGCGTGAGACTCGTCCCCAGAGAGCTCTCCGAGAGCTGAAACCTGAGCCGCGGCTATCCAGGTAACAGATCGGAAGGCGTGGCACTTTTGGGTCAACCAAACACTCGGCAGTTTTCTTCAATCTGTTCTCCATGCGAGCTAAATGCTGGTCAGAGGTATGAACTAGTCGACAGAACGTTCCCGCGGAGGCATCGCAATAACCATTGACTAAGCTCGAAGCTTCACAGAGGAAATCTGAGCCCCAGGTTGATTTCCATAAGTAGTGAATCGGCTCTTATGGGTCCTCCGCCGTACTTTCTGGTTCAACGTAAACATCTTACGTCGATGAAAGTCGTTTGTAAGGTGCACTTACCCAGGATTATATTCCTGATTGTCCGGCTAGTTCTCGAGTTTCGAGAAACGAACCCCTTTTGACTATAGTTCATCACTAATCCACCCCCAGTTAAACGAGTGAGCCGATCAATCGCATCCTGTGGTTTTTCTGATGCACTTGACGACCCTCCTTTGCCATCAGCACCCTAATTCTCGTCAAAAGTGATGGTTCTGATCGATTTCGCTTGAGGAACCAGGGTTAAATGCCGTTATGTGCCTTCTGTATGTCCAAATCTGGGTCTTTAGGGTGTTGCATTAAATCAGTCCAATAGATCGATGGCGTTCTAGGTCGCCCGGCGACTCCTTGGGACCGGGCGCCTGGTCCGTGTGGGGGAGCTATTAGAATCTGGAGCTATTAGAATCTCCAGTCTTCTTTTTTTTTGTCATCGGCAGAAACGCTGCCGCGAAAGTTCGGTCTAAAATTATGATGGTATCTATAACGTGCAATCGGTCGCGGACTTCGTGTTGAGAACCTCTCCGAGATATCTCAACGAAAAGCTGAATAGCTCCTATCGAACAGAAGAGAGCATTCTTTTTTGCACTGTGTGTATCTGTACCGAGTGCTGAGTTCAGTTTGATTGGATGTCGACGTTGGGAGGTATCCTGCCCTCCTCCTAGTGTCACTGGCGACCCTTAGTGCCTAACCCTGTTGTTATTGGGATCACTTACAGTCCAAAATATTCCAATTGTACCAATGTGGGGAGGTAACTTACTAGAAGCTGTTCGATCACTGTTCGCGATCACTTTCCTGTTCGAGGTCTTGGTCTTGTCATCCTTTGCGTTGATTCATTAACTTCACTCCCTGATCTGTTCTATTGATTCGACGTTGTGTCTATTCAGATTACAATCACTATGATTTGGCTACGAGGTAACCTTCATTTAATAGACAAAAAGAGGGAATAATTTCGGCAAAGAGATATCTGTCGGCAATAACATGGGATTAAAATCTGCTAGAAGTAGTACATGCGAACTCCAGCAGGGCGCAGCACCGAAAGTCACGAGGCAGTCCAAGGTGCAGGTTTACTGGGGCTGCAGCCCACACAGTAAGCATCGAGGTTTCAAGCCCGATTGGATATTCCCACTGTCTTATCCCATAAATTCATTGAAGGAAAGCAACAACCTTCATGTTGACAACTCAAAGTTCTGCCCGTGATCCTGCAATAGTTCGTGGAAGGCGTCCACAGCGACCGCATATTTCGGGGATAAGATAGTTTCGTGAACCATGAGTTCACCTCAGCGTTCTGGGTCAAAGCTATATTTGTAATCAAAATAAATAACTCGTTCAACCTCGATGTCTTTGGGTGTCTCGAAATTCAGCGCACATAGTCTTTTGCAAGAGGCTGCCATCGTGTATCTGAAAGCACTGGGATGAGCATTTTGTCGGCACCGAGGTTGTTACCTGGTCAATCCCTGGAACAACGAGTGAACACAGTCATAAACCACGTTTGATCTGTCAAGTCCTTGTTTAATGAGCGTCAATTGTCAGATCGAAAATCACCCTCATGGAGGTTGAGCTTGAGGACCTTGCAGACAGCTACTTTGTTGGAACCTTCTAATCACAGGACGTAAACTTTCCATGGCCGCTGGCTTATCGAGGGAGGCTCTCATGTGCTGCTCTTTGACACCGGCTGCATGTTATCTCGTCCTGTGAAGAGTTTGTCGGAGGTTGCCATCTTGACGTATTTTCAATCATTAGGTGGGTAGTCATCTAGGTCTCGACAACAGGAGAACAATAAATTTTACGTCTATTTTACCCGTCTTAGTAATTGTTCTGTGGGAAGCGGAGGGAGAAGGCATTGGTCGTAATCGAGGAAGAACAAACATCCTTGGCCAATGGCATAAGCGGAATGAATCCAAACGTTCATAAGTAAATCCTCATCCTAGTTGTTCCATGAAGTCGTATTGCTTGATTGAGTATCTTGGCATTTTGTAGTAAGGCTCCTGCGAAGGTTAATGGACGTAGTATTAGAAATGTACTCCTGTCGGATCATCTGTGGATTGCAGGCGGTAAGCACTATATCAGTATAGGAGATCTTGACGATTTAATCGAACGTAGGCTGTCTGTACAAGCTTCAACCTAGGATTAGTAACAGACGGCGACTACGGACTGTGCAATCAAGTTGAACGGTCGTAGTCTCGGGCAGCATGGCTACGGGATGATGAATCGAGATGCTGGTAGAATGAACAAAAATAAGAGAAGAAATGAAGTCTCATACTTTTCGACGCAGCGCATAAACATATTGAAGCTACATGAGGATAATTGGATCCGCCTTTACTGCAAGATTTTGTAGGATAAAGTTTGTCAGGGGTTAGCCCCACCGCTGCATTGACTCGACAGTTGCAATTCTAGACAAAGTTGAAAGAAACAGGCGATAACTAGGTAGACAGGTGGACTGAGTGAAAGATATCATTGTCACGTGGATTGCGCACGTCACACCAGATAATGCCACAGTGGCATTCCCTGACTGATTTTCAGGGTCACTTTCTTATGTCCCTGAATTATTGCGACTAGCATGGAGCCTCAGATTTTTGTGGTACATGAGCTTGACAGCATAATGGTAATTAAAGGGCTCTGTTTCCTAGCCTGAAGCCTGCTTTTGTAGCTGGGGATAAGCATCAGGTAATGGTGATATTAATGATTCACCGGTGCAGTGTGTAAATCCCTGCGTGCCGATATTCAGTTCTTGCCTCGGTGAGTGTCATGTCTGCAAATGATTCCGTCTCCTCATGGGTTACACGAGGCAATAGGAGTGGTTCATGCATAGATCACTCTGCAGTATTATAACATTTATACATAATAGGGAACTAGCCTCGAGCAGGTTAGATATCAACTTATTCTTCAGTCACCAAGTCACCAAGTTTGAGTTTTCATCAGACTGTCTCCTAGCCTGTGATGATTCTTCAATCTCCCCTTCAAAAATTAAGACCGCCTTGAGATGACGGACGATTTAACAAGTGCTTATGGCTTTCGCCTGTTCTTTCAGGGAGAGGTCCTGTGAGTGGCTTGCCCAATTTACGGTTGAGCTTTCCTAATTTCGGTTTGTTCTTCGAGACAAAAGGTTTCCACACAGTGGCTACCATGACATCAGCCTTCTTCCAGGATGATATATATTATATTATATCCGGTCCGAAACATACTGCCAATATACGAGGTTATTTCATCATGCTTGCATCGCGTGTCGTTCGCCAGATGGCTGCTGGAGCTAACAAGGGTCCGGGTAGAATTAGGAAAGAGAATCAGCGAGTGGTACGATTTCTTTCCACCGCTGCCTTATCTTGACATGTTTTGTGATGGTTTACAGATTTTAGGGATCACAGGATTGATAGGCCTTACGATCCTTGTCTACTATGTTGGATACACTGTTGAAGGGAAGCGACCTAATAAGAGTTACAACGACAGAAAAAGTGAGTCGGTTCCAGCATTATGTGCTTTTATCCTCACTTTTAAAATTATGGACATCCTCAGATTAGACAATAACGATGAAGCAATAATTAAGGAGGTGGCTACTATCGAGTAGACAATTGCCAATTGTCTAGCTATATATATTTCTCGTTCACACACTCTAGTCTCTGTGCATCCGGCTCCAATATCAACTCCAGATTCACAACCGCGGTGAGGTGTTTGATCAAACACATAACGCAAGCAGAATTTGGTCCATTGAGAGGCCTCATGCCATCTATCACTCTGGTAAGCCTCTTTTCTCAAAGTTATCACATCGTTATCTATTCTATCACTTCCGTTCCCGGGGTATATCACATCGGTAATGGCTGAATGCAACGAGTCTGATGACACAACGAACAATTCGCTCCCGAAATAACTTAAACTTAAACCCAAGTCGAACGGAAATGCCGCTTCGCACCTTTATAAAGCCAAGGTTTCTTCCCAAACAAATGATCTATCACATCCAATAAAGTGGTACACGGGGATAACATACGATACGGGAAGTGAATATGACGGCAATACTTCGATTGTATCGGACAATAATAATAGTCTGGGGATGGAATGCTCGTCCCAAATGCTTCCTGATCTCCATCTCACCGCATAGTCACAGATAGAAACTTGAAAGCAAAATGGGGTGTCAAATTTACAAGACGTGGCAGTGGTAAGCAATGAGAGAAGTCTCTCGTCATCTATGCCAAATTCAGGACGAATGTGCCTTCTCAATAAGAGCCACAAAGTCGGATTCAACAACACAGGGTCATGTTGCGGAGCCATTTAAGTTATACCCTAAGTTATACCCTGCAACAGGTGGGAGGCGATATATGACGTTTCGTAATAGAGGAGCAATACACCCATCCAACCAACGCTGACGTTGGTGCCGATCCCATGATGTGGGAATCATGAGACAGCTACCATCTTCATATCTTTATCGTGGTAAGCCTTAGATTGATCAATCAAGTACCGCAAGGTTGACGTGTTCTCCTCACACCTGAAAAATCTCTGTCAGCAAGGACTCCCCAAAAAGGATGATGGTGTATCCTAAGGAATCCTACTCACACTTTCGAAATTGATTGCTCAAAATCCCCAAGTCCTTTTTGCAGCATGCGGAAAACACTTGCATACTCCCCAGATCGATCCCGAAGCAGACGCCCATGAGCCATAAGAAGCGTGTAGATCCACACTAAATCAAATTCCAGATGTGGACTACGCTCTAAATGCTCAGCGATAAACCGTAAGAGCAAAGGTATGTACATCGTTGGTAGCTGGCGTGATATAAGTCGAATATCGCTCTTGGGTATACTTTCGTACACCTTTTGGGTCAATACCTTCTCGTTCAGACGAAATGCCATGACGAGAGCCTTCAAATACTCCCGATCTGCCAAGACATCAAGGATGGTTTGAGGAGTAAGGTCAATGGAGAGGTCGAAGGGGTCGAAGGCCACTGATTCGTCGAGGGAATAGATCAACAGACCCTCTGTTGACGCTGCTGCCCACGCCCTCCCGGTCGGCGAGAACTGAACGCATTTTGTGCGCGCCTCTTGGCGGTAGCGACGGATAGACATGTCACCAGCTCCTCTACTCGCTCCTGGAAGACTATGGTCTAACCTGTCCTCAAGATCACTCTCATCACCACGAGTATCAATGAGATCAGTGTTGATTCCCGCACTGTTAACTTTTCGGCTGTCGAGAAACTCTTCTGTTCCATCTAGAGAAAGATTTTGACTGATCTGATACTTCTTGACCATAACTCCTTCCCCTTCCCGTACATCATAAAGCACTACATACTTGCTATTGCCACCAGCAAGCAGGCAACTTCCATCAGCGGTATATGATAAGCTGTTATATGACTTTCCAGAAGAGCTATTGGCAGCTGAAACGCGATCGTCCGCTTTTCTACCACCAGAAACATCTTTCCGTCCATCAATGATGTTTGTCTGCTTGCCTTCCTGAATGTCAAAGAAAGTTATCTGACCATCGAGGGTAGAAGCTGCAAGCTCCCTTCCGTCTGGGCGGAAGGCCAGAGCAAGGACATCTGAAGTAAGCTGGAAGGGTTCCACGGCTCTCGAACGTCCATAGACATTCCAGACTCGAATAGTCTTGTCCCAAGATGCACTTGCCAACTGATTGGCACCAGATGGCGAGAATGCCAATGAACTGACGGGACCTTCGTGACCAGTCAAAATATCTAGTAATTTGCCTGTTTGTACGGACCAGAGGAAGACCTCAAATGAATCGGTGGAGCCGGCGGCGACCACTTCTCCAGAAGGATCAACTGCCAAGGACGAAAATTGGACAGGAAAAGGTGAGGTGAAAGTACGGAAGTTCCGATATCTTATTAGGTCAAATGCGCGAACTGTGCCGTCCAGGGAAGCAGAAAATAGAACTTTCCCCTGCTTCGCGAAAGCAACGGTAGAGATTGGCGCGGTATGCTCGCTGAATGTCACGAAGCAGAAGCCAGAGTACGTGGACCAAATTTTGACTTTGCCATCATCGCCACCGGTTGCGACAGTCTGACCATCTGAAGCGTAGGAGAGGGTGTTGACGTCGAAGTAGTGACCTTGTTGCTTTAAGATATATGATTCGGATTGCCATTCCCAAACGAGAAGTTGGCCAAGCTTTTTAGCGCCGAAGGCGAGCCATTCACCCGACGTGTTGATGGCAACAGATGAAATTTTTTCTTGAGATATGCTCAGTGTGTGGAGATTTGTAAATGCAGGCATTTCCCATAGGCCAAAAATTCCAGTCGAGAACCCAACGACAAGAAGGCTGGAAGGGGAATGGAAGGTGGTGCACACAACCTTGGTCCTTTCCTGGTTGAAGTAGTTGCGCTTGAACACACCCCAACGAGTATTTGCGATGAGATTAACACTTTTCTGAATGGTTTTTGAGCTTGATGTAGGGGGTTCTTCATCGGACATTGTCTCATCCACTTCTTCGGTGACTTTTTCCTTCCATGTGAAGACCGCACCATCACGACTGACAGTATAAATCTGCGGGAGGAGTCAACAAATGCCGTTGTGAAACACACCATATGCAGACCGTTTTTTCGTCTTGTGAGAAATATGCATTCATCACGGCGTCTTTGTGGCCGGCAAAAGTTTTTGGTCGGAAGCCGTCAAGCGGATGCAGAGTGTACAATCTCGCTGTCATGTCACGAGAAGTAGAGATGAAGCATCTGAGCAGCCGAATAATTGTGAGCATATTTTCCCCAGTATGAAAAGTACGACTTACGAAGAATCCCGCGACCATGTTATGCTCAGAACATCATGATGGTGTCCGGTGTAGGTTCTATGAAGGTTGAAGGGCGCGAACTCTCTCACAAGATGGTTAGGCGTACACCACACCTGTATGTGTGGCCCGTGCGTCACAGCGATGTATCTGTGCAGAACAAACTGAGCTGGAAGTATATAAAAAAAGAAAACTGGGCCAAGCTTACTTGCCATCGGGAGAAAACTTGATATCTTTCACAGGTTTATGGAAGTTGAAGTGGTGCAGGACAACACCACGCTTAGCGTTCACCAAAAGGGCACGTCCATCTGGGTCATTTAGGACTAGTAAGCCAAGTCAGAAGAGAAACACACACCTTCATCAACCGATATGAGAACGTTCCCGTCAGGACTCAAAGCCAAAGTAGAGATATTCTTTCTGTTCTCAAAATCAAACGTCGAAGATTTATTGCTGAGAGAAAGTGAGGACAGAACCGAGATTTAGACAAGTGAAACTTACTTGACGAGATCAAAGGCCGAGACACGATTTCCGACTGGACTCAGAAGCGTGTAGCCATCTGGAGAGTAGAGTATATTCCCTTTCTGATAAACTGTTCCACATATACTCGAGAACTGGAAAGATTGTGAATAAGATGTTGCAATGGCGCTCAGATGCGCTGACCTTGTAGTTGGACTTCATGATTTTCAACACAGCCACTCATACTGATACTGATTGACCTGAGCTGACTAATATAATCTTATCTATAATCTTATCTAGAAGTCTGCGTTTCACGTGATTGGTGGCCGGAAAATCCTTCCACTGGGATTCTGTCAATTTCAAAACAGGATTTCGTTTCAAACACGATTAGGACCTGTTTCATGCGGGTCTGACGGTTGAGGCTTCCGGGGGAATCAATCTTTGATTGTTTGGTTCTCCATTACGCCAACTTTGAAACATATCTGAATGCCCATAGTAAGAAAATGGCGTTAGCCTGAGTCAATAGAAGAGGCAGCTGCAATCACTAGAACTTACCCCATGCTCCCGTCTTATTGTGGTCTCTTTGCAGTTTGTGTGTGAGTCTAACGAGATTTATTATAACCAAACAATGTTTACAAATTCGGCAGGAACTAT
>Ga0157357_1000198_pt1 | contig 24691 bp, 21 predicted proteins | sample AttcapACBM1_FD_111485 | JGI IMG/M metagenome (GOLD analysis project Ga0157357, IMG submission 111485) | Fungus gardens microbial communities from leaf cutter ant in Botucatu, State of Sao Paulo, Brazil - Atta capiguara ACBM1 | ecosystem: Host-associated > Fungi > Mycelium > Unclassified ... | reverse complement strand
TCCTGTCGGCGTCCTGCGGCTGAACAAACAGCCGCCGGTATTTTTGATGATTGCGGCGCGGCGGCCGCCGGCGGCCAAGCCGGGCGCTGACAACAACAGGGTGATGCAGAATATGTATGATGATGACGCAGGCGCAGAGGGCATGAGCGCGGGGGAGGGCGGCGAACGCCGTTTAAACCGTCAGGAGCAGGAGGCTTTTGCCGTTATTGCCCGGCATTTGCAGCAAAGTTTGCACGACAGCCCATTGCCGCCGGCTGCTAAAGCCGCCGGCCCGGCTGTTATAGCGGCACCTGCCGGCGCGGCCGCCGCCATAGCCGCTGATCGCGCTGCCGATGGGCAGGGGCGGCAAAAGGCAGGCACAGCCGCCGCAGCGCCGCCGCCGGCCGAGCCGCTGGTCACGCCGGCTGAGCCGGCCGCCGCCCCGGCTGCGGGGGAAGCAACGGCCGCCGCCGGGCAGGGCGGCAAAGCCGCAGCGCTGGCCGCCGCGGGCGAGGCGGCTCCTGAGGCCGCCCTTGCGGATCTGCGCTATCAAAAAAATCGCCTTGATTTTTTGCTCAATATTATTTCAGAAGCGGTGCTGCTTATCGATAAAGCCGGCGCCGTGCGCTCAGGCAATGCGGCGGCGGCGCGGCTTTTCGGCTATGCGCCGGCGGCGCTGCCGGGTATGCTTGCGGCGCAATTATTGGCGCCGGCGCCGGCGGCCGCTCTGCGGCATGATATAAAACAGGCGCAAGAGCAGCAAAGCGGGGTGTTTTTAACCCCCGGGCGCGAGGCGGAAGGCCGCACCGCGCAAGGCGCTCTCTTGCGCCTGCGCCTGAATTTCGGCTGTATCGAGCCGGGTGAAACTTATGTTCTGCTTTTGCGTGATATGACCCGGTTTCACGATATTATTGCCGCTTTATTGCGCAAAAATACGGAAGAGGCGCAGGCTGCCTTGCGGCAATCGCGTTATTTTGCCCTTATCAGCCATGAAATCCGCACCCCGCTTAATGCGATTTCCGGCCTGGCGCAATTTATGGCTTCCGGCCGGGCCGGCGCGCCGGACAGCAGCAAATATCAGGATTATCTGAGCGATATTGTGCAGGCAAGCGAGCATATTACGGCTCTGGTCAATGATATATTGGCTGTATCCCGCAATAAAGGCGAATGGCCGAAAATGAACCGGCGGCCGATAGCGCTGGCGGCGGTGCTGGACGAGGTTTTAAGCCTGATGATACCGCAGGCCAATGCGGCCAATATTATTATGCGCTCAAACCTGGCGGCCGATTTGCCGCCGGTTTATGCCGACAGCCGGGCAGTGCGGCAAATTTTGTTTAATCTGCTGGGTAATGCCGTGCATTTTACCCCGGCCGGCGGGCAGATTATTATTTCAGCGCATGAAATAGCAGAGCCGGCTGCCGCCGCCGGCAAGGCCAGACCGGCGGGGCAAAACCTGCTGCTGCGCATTAGCGATACCGGTATCGGCATGAGCGCCGGGCAGATTGCCCGCGCTTTGCGCAACCCGCTGGAGCCTGACGCGGCAGAGCCGGAAGCAGAAAACGCGGCCGAAACGGCGGCCGGCCAAGGGGCGGAGAGCGAGCAGAACCCTGACCGGAGCAGCCGGGATTTCCGGCCGCAGCAGGGGGCGGGTTTGGGCTTGTCTATGGCGCAGACCTTGGCCGAGGCCAATAATATCCGCTTTTCCCTGACATCGGAGCCGGGCAAGGGCACAATAGCGGCGCTGCTTTTCCCCCTTGCGGCGGCGCGGCCCGTTAACGCGGCGGCAGAGGCTTTTGCGCCTGAGACCGCCGCAAGGGCAGAGAACTAAGAGCGCCGGCAGCGGCCGGGCCGGGCACCGCCGCCGCCGGCAAGGCCGAACCGGCCGGGCAAAACCTGCTGCTGCGCATGAGTGATACCGGTATCGGCATGAGCGCCGGGCAGATTGCCCGCCTTTTGCGCAACCCGCTGGAGCCTGACGCGGCAGAGCCGGAAGCAGAAAACGCGGCCGACACGGCGGCCGCCGTGTCGCGCCGGCGGGGCGGCGCTTTACCCGGCAAAACGGGGAATAAAAGCCGCGCCAAAGCCGCCGGCAGCGGCGGGGGCTGCGGCAGACGCGCCGGTGCGCTTGAGCGTTTGATTATGTAATTTTGTGGAACTCTATTCTGAACAGCAGAATATAGGCGATAAGGCCGAAAAAGCCGCTCATGGCCAGAGCGCCGAGCCAGTTTTCACTATCCGGCAGCGCCGCCCATAAGGCTCCCCATAAACCGGCAAAAGCCAGGCCCAGACACATCAGGGCACTGATATAGCCGATGACAAATTTAAAAATACAAAGAATATCTTTAGCCATTTTTACCCGACACTTATGCTCCCTTGCGGCCGCAGAACCTGATATTGCGAGCCGGATATACAGGCTGAAACGCGCCGTTTTCCGGCTTCAGCCCTCTTTCAGGGGAGCGGATTATAGCGGATTAAAGCGGCCGGTCAAGCGGCAATGTGCTCTGCGCCGGCAGATATAAGCCGGCTATGGCTTGTCGGGCGCGGCGGCAAGAGCGGCAGGGAGAGGTAAAAGCGGGGCGGCGGCTTATTTCTTTTTGGCGCTTCTGGCGGCGGCGCTGTCTTTGCGCATAATATCGCGGATTTCTTCCAGCACTATATCGGTGCGCGTTTTGGCCGGGGCGGCCGCCGCGGCCGTGCCGGCTTTGGCTTTTTTATCGGCCGCGGCGGCGGTCGGCGCGCCCGGTGTCAGCTTGTTCAGCCCTTTTATGGCGAGGAACAGCACAAAACTGATGATTAGAAAGTTAATCAGCATAGTGATAAAATGGCCGTAAGCCAAAGTAGCGCCCATACGGCGAGCCGAATCCAGGGTCGGCTGTTTTGTTCCCGCCATTTGCCAGAAGATATTGGAAAAATCCAGCCCGCCGGTAACAAGGCCTAAAAGCGGCATAAACAGATCATTGACAATAGAGCTGACAAGGCCGCTAAAGGCTGCGCCGACAATAACCCCAACGGCCAGATCCACCATATTGCCTCTGAGGGCAAATTTCCTGAATTCTTCCAGCATGCCGTATCACAGTAGATTAAGGTTGCCGCCAAAAAGTGCCAGGCTTGTCACATAGGGCGAAAACAGCAAAAACCAAGCCTGACAGGCGGCAAAAGGCCGCTAATACGGCCGATATGCCGGCTGCCTGCCTGCTGTCTGGGCCGATTTTGCAGATTCTGTATTGGCGGAAAAGAAATTTCTGTTATAAACTCAGCCCATTGCGGTATAAGACGGCGCAAAGGGGCAAGCCGTTTTTCCGGCAAGGTTTGAAGGGAGTCCCGCTATGATGGATTTTTACCCGTTTACCCGCCCTTTTATGTTTATGCTGGCGCCGGAAATGGCGCACAGGCTGAGCCTTCTGGCGCTGAAAACCGGTTTTTTGCACCTTGCTCCCTGTCTTAATAACGGGGATTCCCAGCTTTTGCATACAGAAATTGCCGGTTTGCATTTTGCCAATCCGCTGGGGCTGGCCGCGGGTTTTGATAAAAATGCCGATGTTGCCGATGCCATAATGCGGCTGGGCTTCGGCTCGGCCGAAGTGGGCACGGTAACGCCGCGCCCGCAGGCGGGCAATGCGCCGCCGCGCTTGTTCCGCCTGACGGCAGACAAGGCGATTATTAACCGCATGGGGTTTAATAATGCCGGCTATGAAGCTGTGTATAAGAAGCTGGCGGCGCGGCAGGCCCGGCAGGACTTGCAGGCCAGGAAAGACACCGGCAAACCGGCAAAACCGGCGAAATGCGCGCCGCATCACGGCCTGCTGGGCGTTAATATCGGCGCTAATAAAGATTCGGACGATAAAATTGCCGATTATACGGCCGGGCTGGCGCGGTTTTACCCGGTGGTTGACTATTTTACCGTTAATATTTCTTCTCCCAATACGCCAGGCTTGCGGGATTTGCAGCAGGCGGAAAATTTGCGCCGTTTATTGGCCGCTCTCACCGCCGCCAAAGCCGAGCAAACGGCGCAATATGGCTATGAGCGCCCGATTTTTCTGAAAATTTCGCCGGATCTTAATGAAAAAGCGCTGGACGCTATCGCGGCAGAATTTATCAAAACGCCGCTGAGCGGCCTGATTATCGCCAATACCACTACGACCCGCCCGGGCCTGACGGTTAAAAAATATGCGGCAGAGGCGGGCGGCCTTTCCGGCAAGCCGCTTTTTGCCCTTTCTACCATTGTGCTGGCCAAAATGCGCCGGCGGCTGGGCAAAGCTGTGCCGCTTATCGGCGCCGGCGGGGTGGGAGACAGCCAGACAGCCTTGACCAAAATCCGCGCCGGCGCCGATATGGTGCAAATTTACAGCGGCCTTGTCTATCAGGGGCCTTGGGTTGTTCCCGCTATTATTAAAGGCTTGTCCAGCGCCTGCCGCCGTGACGGCGTGGCGCATATCAGCGCCTTGCGTGATACGGCGGTAGATGATTGGGCCGCCCGGCCGCTGGGAAAATCCTGAAAAGCGCGGCCGCCTGAGCGCTTTGCGGCAGAACCGGGCGCGCGCCGGTTAAAAACTGTGCCCGGTTATCTCAAAAACATGACAGCAAACCGGTATATGTGTTCGGCAATTTTTTGCCTGTCTGGACAGCGGCCGGTTGCAGAGGAAGGCCGGCTGCGGGTTGTCGGTGCCAGACCGGCTGCCGCCGGCGCGTAAATCCCGGCTGCTATTGATGCGCAGGCTGCTGCCGCTCTATGTGCCGGAGCGCTTGCCGGCCAATAGAGCGCAGCCTGAGGCGGCCGGCTCTCTTTTCGCCCGCTGATAGCTGTTTGCGCCTTGTTCTGCCCGGTGCTGCCGCCGGGCTTAGGGCGAGCGGCATAATGTGCCGGGCGGCAAGAGCGATAAAAAACCGGTATAACGCCGCTCTCCCTCTTGCCAAAGCAGGCGATTTTCCGTATGAAGAGCTGTAATTCAGCGCGGGCCGGCAAAATTATGCAATAAGTGTGACGCGGCGGATCTTTTCCGCACGGGTTGCCGATAGCGTTGCCTTATGCTCTTTGGCTGTAATGCGCCGGGGTTTTGCCTGAGGGCGGTTGTATCTGGCGCGAGCCGGCGCGGCTGTATGGCGGTGTTTTTCCTGTCATATGCTGCTGCCTGTGTTATGCGGTTGTAGCTCAGTTGGTTAGAGCGCAGGTTTGTGGCACCTGAGGTCGTAGGTTCGACCCCTACCAACCGTACCATTTGCGCCTGAGCTGATTAAGGGCGCTGTCTTGCCGTAAAATCTGCTATTGGCTGTTTTGTCGCTTTGCTTTGCTGCTTGTCGCGGCAAGGCTTGATATGTGGCGCTCTATGCCGGCGCCTCTGGGGGCAACACTCCGCTTAAGAGCGCTAAAGGTGCAAAATAATCAATGCGATAAGAGAACCGTTAAGGGCTGTCCGGGGCTTCTCCCTCTTGCCAAAAGAGAGGAAAGGCACAAGAGTCGGCAGGGCAGGACAAGGCGCGCCGGTGAGCGCCGCCCGGCAGAAAGAGAGCAGGGGCGGACGGGCGGCAGTCCCCCAAATTTTGCCGGCTTATGCCCTTTAATGTGCCAATAGTCTTGGCCTGTCCCGCTTAAAACCGCTTAATCTCACGCCTTCTAAAACTGTCTGCCGGCCCGGGCATGGCGCGGCGGACGGGCGGCGCGGGCGCGGGGTCTTTTTTCTCAATCGCCGGTTTTGCAAAAATAAAAACGGCCGCCGGTCTTGGCAGCAGCGCCTATATAAGGCGTTTTATCCGCTTAAGCCCGGTTTGTCAGCGCCCCGGCGCTTTGGCGCGGGCGCGGGGTATAGCCGCGGGGTTTCAGCGCCGGCGCATTTAGGGCAGTTTTTATTTGCCCTTGGGCATTTCTGCCCCAGATTTAAGGCGTGAAGCTTCTTATCCTCAAATTTATGCGTGAGTAAAGTCAAAGAGTGGATATGTGTCTTGCCTATACAAACCGCCATTATTGCGATAATCGCGCGGCGGCAGTAGAAAAATGCGCCTTGCGTCTGGCCGCCGAGCTGAGCCTGGCGATCCATGAGCGCGGCCGGGCCGTAATGGCGGTGGCTGTCAGCGCCGATACGCAGCCTGTCTTCACCGTTTTATCACAGGCCGATATTCCCTGGAAATTTGTGACACTGTCTTTGATTGATGATTGCTGTGTGCCGCCGTCTGCGCCTTTGTCACGCGAGCGGCTTGCCCGCGCCGGCCTGCTGCAAAACCGGGCGGCGGCGGCGCGTTTTGTCGGCCTTTATGTGGCGGCGCGGACAAGCGAACTGGCTGCTTTTTCTGCTGCGGCGCGGATCAACCGCCTCAGCCGCCCTTTTGATTGTGTCGTGCTGGATATGGATATACAGGGGCAGACAGCGGGTTTTTTCAAAGACAGCAGCCGCCTGTCGGCGGCGCTGGATAAAGCCGGGCGGGCGCTGGTGCTGCCGAATTATGTCAAATCTTCCGGCGAGACGCACTTAACCATGACCTTGCCCGTGCTGGCCGAAGCCGGCCTGCTGGTGCTGCCGCTCAGCGGCCGGGAAAAGCTGGCCGCGCTGGAAAAGGCCGAGCAGGGCGGCGCCGCGCAGGATATGCCGGTGCGGGCGCTTTTGCGCGCGGCGCGCCAGCCGATAGAGATTTATTATGCAATATAATATAAATATATCATAGTATTTACTATGATATAAAGCAGTTGTTAATAAGTATTGTTATTTTATTATTGTAATTGCTGTCAGGTTTTATTTATCTTACCATAAAGCTGCCGGTTCAGGCCGGTTTTGAGGTTGGTGGCTTTAGGGAAGAGGTAATGTCAAAAAGTCTGTTTGCCGAAAAAGAGGAAGGGGTGCGTTTTTCCTTCTGGCTGGAAGGAGAGGAGCAGGCAGAATATCGCCTTACGGCTTTCCAGGTGGAAGAGGCGCTGTTTTCCCTGACAAAAATTGAAGTTTTGCTGAATTTATCGGCTTCTTCGCTTGGTTCTGCCGATCGCCTGGGCAAACATGCCAGCCTCTCTATTAAAGCGGAAGGGCTGGTTGTTCCGACCTGTTTTTCCGGTTTTATTGCTGAGGCGACAGAGTTTTTCGAAGCCGGAAATGTGATAACCCGCCTTGTTTTGCTGCCTGAGCTGGCCCGGCTGGAACAAGAGCCGCGTTATCGTGTTTTCCAGGATCTTAATGTGCCGGATATTGTCGAGACGATTTTATGCGAGCACGGCATCACCAATGCTTTATGGCAGTTAGAGGGGGCATTTGCGCCGCGCAGTTTTTGTATGCAATATGGTGAAAGCGATCTGGCCTTTATTCATCGGATTCTGGCTGAAGAGGGTATTTTTTACTATTTTCTGCATGAAGATAAAGGCCGGCAGCGTCCGGTTTTGTGCAATAATATCCGTTTATTGCTGGATTGCCCCAATCGCGGCGGCCTGAAGCATGACAGCCACGGCGCGCGCGGCCTTTATGATATAGCCGGGGCGGAAGAAGTCTATTGCCACTCACTGCGCCGCAGTTTCAGCGCCGCTCCGGCGCTGCCGGGAGCAGGGCAGGATAGCGCCGCCGCGGCTGCTGCCCCGCCTGCCGGCTTGTCCGGCGGGGCGGTGCTTTCCGGCATTGCCCATTTGCCGCTGCCTTTATGCGGGCATAAGCTGTCTTTACAGTGCCCGTTTGACAAAAGCCTTAATATGCTGTGGTATCTCACGGCTGTGCGGCATGAGGGGCTGAGCGCCGAAGGCGGCCCGTTAGCGCGCGATATGTCGGAGTATTTTGCTGAGAATGCGCCGGGTATCGGCGCTGCCGGGGCTGAAACAACCGCCGCCGCCGGCGGCGGCGCTTTTGACGCGCCCGGCCTGTTGCCGCGCCTGTGCCGGGTTAATGGCGGCCCGGTTTATGAAGATGAGGCGGCCGATTATTCCGGTTATGGTGTGCCCTATAACCGCTTTGCCTCTAATGTTGTGGCGATGCCGGCCGGCGCGCGCAACCGGCAGGCCGGCGGCAAAAGCGGCGATAAAAAAGCCGCCTATGCCTGTGCCTTTACGGCTTTGGCGGCTTCTGCCCGCTATTGCCCGCCGGCGGGGCGCCGCCCGGTTATTGCCGGGCCGCAGGCGGCGCAGATTATCGCCGTGGATAAAAAAGAGCGCCGCTATAAGCTGGCTTTGCTGATTAACGCCGGCGGCAGGCAGCAGGCCGAAAATGTGTGTTTTTGGGCTGATGCGGATTCTTCTCTTGGCGCGGCGGCGGCGCAGGCTGTCGGCGCTGAGGCCGCCGCGGCGGCAACCGCGGCAGACAACCGCCTGATACTGGAATTTTTAGGCGGCAACCCGGATAAGCCGATTGTGCTGCAGCGGAGCAAGGCCGCTGCCCTGCCTGATGGCAGGCCGGGCAACAGCGAGGGCGATTATGCCGGCGCCGGCGCAGCGGCGGCTGATGCTTTTGCCGCTGCCGGCAGCGGGCGGGATAATGCGGCGCAGCCTTTTATTGATGCGGATTTTGATAATCAGGTTAAAAATGTGCTGGCCGATATAGCGTGGAATCCGCCGGAAGCTGAGACAGCCCGGCCGCCGGCCGCCGCCGCAGCGCGGCGCAGTGACGCTATTCCGCTGACAGATTTGCGGGCGGATTTGCAAAACAGCGCGGCGCCGAGGCCTTTATGGCCTGCTGCCGCTTCTCTGCCTGAGGAGCATTATACCGCCGCTACCGATAAAACGCCTGCTTTGCCGGTAAAAGAGCACCAGAGAGAAGATATAGGTGGTGTTTATGAGCTTAATTGCGGTGAAAAATATCTTTGCCGCAGCGGCAGCCTGCATATGAATGCCAATGAGCGGCTGGTGCTGCGCGGGCCGGGCGGCAAAATTATTATTGATGGCGGCTCAATGACATTGGAGGCGCCGCTTATCCGCCTTAAGGGCCGGCTCATGGTGGAAGAAAGCGCCTTTGACCGGCAGGAAGGGGTAAAAATCGCTATTCGCGATGAGCTGCCGCTGGTCGCCGATTGCCGCGGCGACAGCCCCGCTATGGGGGACACTGAAAACAGCTCAGGCGGCTAGGCTGCGGCCGGCCGGCGCAACAGGGCGGAACAAACCCCGTTTGGCCAGGGCCGGGCGGGGTTTTCGGCTATATAGTATAGATAAATATATTGTGGTTTGATAGCAACAATAGACAGCTAAAATTATATTACTGCGATGTTTATTGGCTTGTCTATATTGATAATTGTAGCTGTTTACCAAGATTAAGAATGTGTTAAAACATATAAACGGCCTGTTACTGCCAATAGGGAATGGTTTCGTGCGCTACGGTTTTTTATGCTTTTGGGCTGTAATACTGTTGCTGCTTGGCGGCTGCACGCCAATGCCGGAGGCGCTGGCCGGCCCGCAAGGCGGCGGCGCACCGCTGCCGCTGCAGGATAATGAGCCGGCGCCGCGCGCTGTGCTGCCGCAACGGCCTATGCGCCGGCAGCGGCGCAATGCTGCTTTGGGGCGCTCTGTCACCCCGCAGGAAAATGCTGCCTGCGGCGCTTGCGGCGGCGGCGCTTGTGATTATCCGCTCTGGCTGCAAACAGCGCAAAAGCAGAGCGGGCTTTATATGAGCTATGATCGCTCGGCGGCGGCCGGCGAGCAGGAAGCTTATGCGCCGCGCCTGCCGCTGCTGTTTTCGCCTGTGGCAGCCGGTTATGAGCAAACAGGGCCGGGAGAGGCGCCGCGCCTGCCGGAAAGCCGCGGCGCGGCGGCGCCTTTGGCGCCGGAATCTGAGCGGATCTGGAGCAGCCTGTTTGTTAACTGGTGCCTGGCGCGGGCGCGTAATCCTGAAACCGGCCGGCCTTATGCGCCGGTTTTGCCCGGCCCGGCGGCCGAGACAAACTGGCTGCATTACGGTGTGCCGGCCGAGCCTTGCCTGGGGGCGTTGATGGCCGCAGCGCAGCAGGAAGATTACAGTTTTGCTTTTTGTCTTGGCGCTTTGTCTCTGCCGCTTGATGAAACCATGCCGGTTGCCCGCGCCGGGACAATTTATCTCGGTTTGGGGGTGAAGCAAGGCGGCAGCCTGCCGGGCCGGCGCATCGGCCTGGTGGCTTTTGCCGCCGCCGATATTATTGCCTGCCGCCTGCCGCAGCATTATCACCCGTGCAAGGAGCATTTCAAGCTTGAGCATACGGTCTGGGCCGAGCAGGTTCGGGATAAAATGCGGCTGCGGCACCGGCAGCAGCAGAAAATTATGGCGGCTGCGCCGCCGGCTGCCGCTTATGCGCCGCGCTTTGCCGCTGCGGCCGTCCGGCAAGACAGCGCCGCTTATCGGCCGGCCGGGAAGCCGGCCTATGCGCCCGCCATAGCGGCCGCGGCACAGGAACAGACGCCGGATCAGGAATTGCAGGCTGCTATTGAGCGGGAATTGCAAAAGCAGGATTGGGGCGGAGCAGAGGCCGGGCCTGCCGCCGGAGAATATGGCGGACAAGCCTGGCATGGTTTGGCCGGCCGGCCGGCTTTTGGCCGTGTTGCGGCGCCGGTTATGAGCAAATAGAGCCGGGATAGGCACCGCTCCGCCGCCGGTTATGAGCCGCCTGATACTATGCCCGCCTGCGGCCGCGTTTTGCCTGAGCTGTTTTCTGCCCTAAATATGGTATTTTGCTGCGGGCCTTGTGTGCGGCGCAGTTTCGGGCAGAATTTCAGAGCAGGGAATGAGGCGGTAAATGGCGGAAAGTGTCATGCGTTTCGGAACAGAGCCGGAATTATACCGGAAGCAGCATGATTTTGCCCTGAACCTTGCCGATTTTCTCAATCATTACCGGCCGGACAGCCGTTTTCTCGCTTTGCTGGAAGCCGGCAGCGCCATGAACGGCGCTACCAGTGATTTGCTCGCCGCGATAGAAGATTATCCGCCGCCGCAATGGTCTGTCCTGCTGCCGGAATCGGAGAATCTGGAAGAAGTGGCGCCCTATCTGGTAAGCCTTGAGGCACCTGCCTGGCGCTCGGGCGGGGCGCCTTTAACCGGCTTTGCCGATTGGCTGTTTGCCCAGCGGGATTTTGCCCGCCTGGGCGTGTTTTTTGTCAGCCAGGCGCCGTTTTTGCAAGTAAGGGCGTTTTGGCAGCGTTTCAGTTATGCCCGGTTTTATAATGAAAAAACAGCTTATTTTCGTTTTTATAATCCGCGTTTCTTCCACTCTTTAATAAAAAATCTGGGAAAAAAAGAATATCAAACTATATCTTCTTTGCTGGAAATGATAATATATTTTGACTATTTTAACCCGCATTATGTGCATATCTATCGCTTTTATCAGCAAGGGTATAAAAAAGACTATTATGATCTGGAAAAGGGAGATAGCACAGCGTTTATCCGCTCTTTGTTTGCTGAGCCGCCGGAATCGCCGCGCGCTTTTTCCTGAGCCGGGGTGTTGCCGCCGGTTATACTGTTAAAGCGCGGGGTGTTGCCGCCGGTTTGCCCGGCTTTGTAATGTCTGGCTCAGCCAGGCAGGTGAGGGATTGTATGCAGGATATTTTTGACCGGATAGACGGGCAGGAAAAAAGGGCCGGCGGCGGCGGTTTGCCCGGAGCGCCGGCTTTTATCCGCCCGGGGGAAGCGCTGGAAGAGATATTTGCCGATGATCAGCTTATCCTGTTTCAAAAGCGCACCGCCTTGTTTTTGCGCCGTTCCTTCCCCGCTTATGCGGCGAGCCTGACCGCAGACGAGCTGGAAAAGCTGGCCGTTACGGTGCAAAAACGCGCCGGGCTGTGCGGCTTTACGACAGAAAAGCAGATTTGGTATTATCTGATAGCGGTTGTGTATTGCGGTTTTTTCTTTGAGCAGGATATACAATATGCCGATATGTTAAGCCTTATCGGCTGGCCGCACAAGCAGGGCGATACTATGCTGCTGCTTGACAGGCTGCTGGATATTATTGACGAATATGCGCTGGAATGTGAAAAGGACTTTGTCGATTTTGGCGGCAAACTGCGCTATATAGCCGAATTTTATGCCGCGCCGCATTTTGGCGGCACCGTGCCGGATCACCTGCCGGCGCCGCAGCAGCAGGCTTTGGCAGAGGAAATAGTAAGCCGGGTTTTCCCCGTTCGCTCAGGCCTATGGACACCGCAAAGCCGGCACAAGCTTATCGCTGCCGGCCTGACTTATGCCGGCAATCTCGGCTTTTCGGTAAAAGATCGCATAATCTATCTGTTAGCCAATGTGTATTTTGGCCGCGCTTTCGAGCTAAGCCCGCTTTACCCCTGGGCCTATTTTTTGCAAAACCGCGCTATCCCTGCCTCGGAGCGCGCCCGCCATTTTTTCACTCTGGCGCAAAAACACCTCACCCAACTGGCCAAAGGGTGAAAAGCCTGTAGCCGCAGAGCAATCTTTGTGTTTTTTACAGGCGCGCCAATCAAAATAATTTTTATCAGGCCTGCTTTATTTTTCCTGCTGCTGCCTGGTTTGTGTCCGGTTCTCATATTCCGGATCATTGTCCCCAAATCTATATTTGTGATCATCTTTTGCCTGCTCGGCGTCAGGTTTATAATGGCCTTCTTTTGCTTGCCAATACGCCTGATCTTTTTCCTCCTGATGCGTATCTATTTCCTTCTGATATTCGCTTTCGCTGGAAGATGCGAGGCCGGGCGCGCTCAAACCCGACAAAATAACGAAAGCCAGGGCGAAGAGTTTAATCATGGACGCGTTCCCTTATTCCCGGCAATACAGGAATCCCTTTAATATATAAAAAGCCTGCGCACGGGCCCCGCCTGCCGCTTTGCCGCGCCTTTTATGTGCTCTTAACGGCCCGGGAAATATGGCGCGAGAGCAAGCAGGAGTGAGCAGGCGCATGACCGGCGGCAGGAATAGATATTTATTGCCGGCCATTATGTTTGCGCGGTTGCAAAGGCGGCGGCGGCGCAATTTCCGCCTTCGGGCGCGGGGAATAAGCTGAGGTGCCGCCTTTTACCTGCCCGTTGGCCTGTTGGGTGCCGCCGGTTGCGCTAAGGCGGCCTTTTGGCTGGCCTCTCATATAGCCTTCGGTTAATTTTATATATGCGCTCATCACTAAACTCCCAAAAACAGATTCTATCTGCTCCTATACAGTCAATTCTATCGTGAAATCTCCCGCTTTATCCCTGGGCGTATTTTTTGCAAAACCGCGCTATCCCCGCCTCGGAGCGCGCCCGCCATTTTATTGCTCTGGCGCAACAGCATCGCGCCCAACCGGCAAAAGGGTGGAGCAAAATCGCTGTGGGTCACACTATCCCCGCAGGGGCAGGGGCGGGGGAATATTACTTCCGCCTTAGTGAAAAGGCAGGCTATTTCTTTTTATCGCTTGCAGCCGATTGCGGCACACCAACGGGCCTGCCTTGCGGTTTGGGTGAAATAATATCACCCGGCCTTATTTGTATATTTCGCCGCATTGAACCTTCATTGGAAGGTTTAGTGCTGTAATTATCAGCCTTTACATGATATTTATCCATTGCCTTTTCCTTTCGGCTCTAGAGTTAAAGGCTCGATAGAGAAGTCACCTACTTTACCGCAAATGTAAAGATTGGCAAGATGATAAGCTGTGCCGTCAGCAAGGTAAACATCAACATTGACCAAAACAATTTCCTGATTGCCATTCTGTTCGGAATACGAATCCAGCCCGCCAGTGTAAATCTTGCTCCGGCAAGAATCGCGTATGGACAGCCATTTTGTATTGTGTTTATTTTCAGGATTATTCCAATCATTTAAATAATAATAAAACAGGCTTTCATCGCCATATTTGTTAGAAATACCATATTTATTGGCAAATCTTGTCAGCCATTTATGGTTCACCGCATAAGAGGCCAGCAAAGAGAGCAGCCCGGCGATAATACAAGCAAGGCCTATTTCCCAATAACTGCTTCTCTCAAGTTTGACGCCCTCTAAATTGGTAAAAAACGCAAAAATTTTAAAATGGTAATCTATCCAGGGATTGGCAAGGAAAATTTGCTCTATAATCAATAAGCTAAAATAGCTAAAAAAGCCGAATATAATAACGTAAACAGAAAATATAAAATTATCCCATTTTTCGTGCTGCATGGTTGCATCTAAAATGAGAGTTGCAACAATACCCGGCACCAAAAGAATAATTAGCGACACGAAAACTTGATTCACTGTGTTCCCTCTGCCTGGGGCGCTTTACTGCTTGCTGTCCGATTGCTGCCGCCCGTGAGCCTTGGCGCGCCTCAGCCGTGCTCGCTATCTGCCGATTGTTAGCAGCTTCCTGCCCGCCGGCGGTCAATCCAGCTCCGGCTCGTCTTCCCCGGCGGCGCGGCAGGCGGCGGTCAGCGTATTGGCCATCAGCATGGCGATCGTCATCGGCCCCACCCCGCCGGGGACAGGGGTGATATGCCCGGCAATAATAGAGGCGGTGTCAAATTCCACATCGCCGGTAAGCCTGGTCTTTTTGTCACTGTGCCGGGGGGCGGCAATGCGGTTAATGCCGACATCAATAATAGTCGCCCCCGGTTTTATCCAACTGCCTTTAACCATTTCCGCCTGCCCGGCGGCGGCAACCAGAATATCGGCGCTGCGAATGACCTCAGGCAAATCGCGCGTGCGGCTGTGCGCAATAGTGGTGGTGGCATTGGCCGCCAGCAGCGCCGCCGCCATCGGCTTGCCGACAATATTGGAGCGGCCGATAATCACCGCATCAAGCCCGGACAAATCTGCCCCGTGAATCTGGCGCAGCATATACATAATGCCCGCCGGCGTGCAGGGGACAAAACCGCCGCCGCTGCCGGCGGACAGGCGGCCGATATTGCCATAGGTCAGGCCGTCGACATCTTTTTCCGGCGCGATAGCCTGCAAAACCGCTTGCGTATCGATGGCCGCCGGCAAGGGCAGTTGCACCAGCAGGCCGTGCACGCTGTCATCGGCATTTAACTGCCGGATATGCTCTGCTATTGTCTCTTGAGAAACCGTGCTTTCCAGCTTTATGGTGCGGGAATGAAAGCCGCAGGCTGAAGCTTTGCGGCTTTTTGCCGCAACATAAAGCGCGCCGGCCGGATCATCGCCGACAAGCAGGACGGCCAGCCCCGGCTGCCGGCCGGTTTGCCGCTGCAGGCGCTCTGTTGCCTTTGTGACCTTGGTGAGGATTTCTTCAGCATAAGATGTGCCGTCAATGATTTTGGCCATAATAGCATATAACTCTTATATTTCAACAAGTTGCGTCAGAGAGCCGCAGCCGCCGCGCGCCTTTGGGCGCCCGGCTTGCGCCCAAAGGCGCGGCGCCGGCTTTTGCCGCCGGGCAGGCGGCGTGATTCCGTTTTTATCTATAAGTTGCAAAAATTATTATAGCAAGCTTGCTGCTGCTTTTTGCCCGGCCTTTGCCCACTGTTTTTCGCTGCTTTTTGCCGCCTGATTGCCGGCCGCGGCAAAATTTCGGCCGAATTTGCCTGTTTGTCCAGCGCCCGGTCTCTTGCCTTGGCCGGCAAAATGCTTGTATAGTGCGGGCAGGGCTATATATTAAGGCGAAAGGCCTTAAGGACTGGGAGATAGGGTGTGGCGCTGTCTATTTTTGTTGCCAAGGAAAGCGTTGCCGGGGAGAAGCGGGTAGCTGCTTCGCCCGAGACGGTCAAAAAATACAAAAAGCTTGGCTTTGCCGTCATGGTCGAGCAGGGTGCCGGTTTTGGCGCGGCCGTGCCTGATGCGGCTTTTGCCTCTGCCGGAGCAGAGATTGCGGCTCCGGCAGCGGCTTCCAAAGCCGATATTGTGCTGAAATTGCGCCGCCCCAGCCTGAAAGAGGCGGAATCTTATAAAAAAGGCGCCTGGTGCCTGTGCCTGCTGGATCCTTACGGGCCTGCTGCCGCTGCTGAGCTGGGCGCTTTGGCGGCGCTCGGCCTGCGCGCTTTTGCGATGGAGCTGATGCCGCGGATCAGCCGCGCTCAGGCGATGGACGTTTTGTCGTCTCAGGCTAATCTGGCCGGTTATTGCGCGGTTATTGAGGCCGCCGCCCATTATGAGCGGCTCTTGCCGATGATGATGACCGCCGCCGGCACGGTGCCCGCTGCCCGCATATTTGTTATGGGCGCCGGTGTGGCCGGGCTTTCGGCCATTGCTGCGGCGCGGCGTTTGGGCGCTGTGGTAACCGCCACCGATGTGCGCCCGGCCGCCAGGGAGCAGGTAGCCTCGCTGGGGGCGAAGTTTATCGCCGTGGAAGATGACGAATTTCGCGCAGCGGAAACAGCGGGCGGCTATGCCAGAGCCATGTCGGCCGATTATCAGCGGCGGCAGGCAGAGCTTATTGCCGGGCATATTGCCAAACAGGATATTGTTATTACTACGGCGCTTATTCCTTCGCGCCCGGCGCCGCGTCTGGTGAGCGCCGCTATGCTGTGTTCCATGCGCCCCGGCTCGGTGCTGGTGGATCTGGCCGTGGAGCGCGGCGGCAATATTGAAGGCGTGGAGGCCGGCGGCATAGTCACAATCAGCGGGGTAAAGCTTATCGGCCTGCTGAATATGCCCGGGCGGGTGGCGGCCACGGCTTCCGAGCTTTATGCGCGCAATCTCTATGCTTTTATCGCTCAGTTTAGCGCGGGAGAAAACGGAGTTTTCGCTCCCGCCGCTGATGATGAGCTGATTAAAGCGACCTTGACAATGGCTGAGGGGCGGCTTTTGCCGGTTATCCCGGCTTATGAGCCGGCAAACGGCAAAGCGGCGCCGGCCGGCGCGGCAGCAGGCGGAGCCGCCGCCGATAAGGCTGCCGCAGCCGGAAAAGAGCCGGCAGCCGGGGAGCTTCATCAGGCAGAGCCTGTCGGCGCCTGGCCGCGCGCCTGAGCGGCAGGCGGCGGCGCAGAGCCGCCGGGGTTGAGTTTTGCCGCTGTTAAAGCGGCGCAAAAGGCCTCGCGGCGCAGCCGGGCCGGCGGGGAAACAGGCAAGGAGCGGAAGCAATGGCGGTAGAAGCCCTGAATAAAGCATTAGATAATCTGGAGCAAGCCGCAGCGGCTGTCAAAACAGCGGGCGGCGATCTGGCGCTGGCCTTGCAAAATGCCCAGGCGGCGGGCGGGGTTGATCCCTTTGTCTTCCAGCTTGCGGTTTTTGTGCTGGCGGTGTTTGTCGGCTATTATGTTGTCTGGTCGGTCACGCCGGCTTTGCATACGCCGCTAATGGCGGTGACCAATGCCGTTTCCTCGGTGATTATTGTCGGCGCTTTGCTGGCTGTGGCGCTTTCCCTTTCTGCTATGGCCGGTTTTTTCGGCTTTTTGGCGCTGATTCTGGCCAGTATCAATATTTTCGGCGGTTTTCTGGTAACCCAGCGCATGCTGGCCATGTATCGCAAAAAAGACAAGTGACGGGGTAAAATAATGGGTGTAAATTTCGCTGCTCTGCTTTATCTGATTGCCGCTGTTGCTTTTATTCTGGCGCTGCGCGGCTTATCGACCCCGGCAACCGCGCGCCGGGGCAATATTTACGGCATGGCGGGCATGGCGCTGGCCGTTATCACCACTTTGCTGCTGGCGGCGCCGTCTTTCGGCGGCTGGCTGCTGATTCTTGTCGGTCTGGCTATTGGCGGCAGCATTGGCGCCTATATAGCCCGCACTATTGCCATGACGGCCATGCCGCAATTAGTGGCGGCTTTTCATTCGCTCATTGGCCTGGCGGCAGTGATGGTGGCGGTGGCGGCGCTTTATTCGCCGGCCTCTTTCGGCATTGGCGAAGCGGGGCATATTCACGCGCGCGCGCTGGCGGAAATGGGGCTGGGCGCAGCGATCGGCGCGATGACGTTTACCGGCTCGATTATTGCTTTTCTCAAGCTGGACGGCCGCCTTTCCGGCCGGCCGGTTCTGCTGCCGGCGCGCGGGCTGCTTAATGCCGCTCTCGGTGCGGCTCTGCTGCTGCTGATTGTTATTTTTGCCGCTTGTGAGAGCCATTTTGCCTTTTGGCTGGCGGTGCTGCTGGCTTTTGCTGTCGGCGTCACCATGATTATTGCTATTGGCGGCGCCGATATGCCGGTTGTCGTTTCTATGCTGAACTCCTATTCCGGCTGGGCGGCGGCCGGCATCGGCTTTACGCTGGGCAATCTGGCGCTGATTATTACCGGCGCGCTGGTCGGCTCTTCCGGGGCGATATTGAGCTATATTATGTGCAAGGGCATGAATCGCTCTTTTATCTCGGTGATTCTGGGCGGCTTCGGCGGTGAAGCGGCGGCCGGCGCGGCCGCGGGGGCAGAGGAGCAGCGGCCGGTCAAGCAAGGCTCGGCCGATGACGCTGCCTTTATTATGAAAAATGCCGCCAAGGTGATTATTGTGCCCGGTTACGGCATGGCGGTGGCGCAGGCGCAGCACGTCTTGCGGGAGATGGCGGATAAGCTGAAAGCGGAAGGGGTGGACGTAAAATATGCCATTCACCCGGTGGCGGGGCGCATGCCCGGGCATATGAATGTGCTGCTGGCAGAAGCCAATGTGCCTTATGATGAAGTTTTTGAGCTGGAAGATATAAACTCAGAATTTGCGACAACCGATGTTGCTTTTGTTATCGGCGCCAATGATGTAACCAACCCGGCGGCCAAGACCGATAAAACCTCTCCTATTTACGGCATGCCGGTGCTCGATGTGGAAAAGGCGGGCACGGTGCTGTTTTTGAAGCGCGGCATGGGCGCCGGCTATTCCGGGGTGGAAAATGAGCTTTTCTTCCGCGATAATACGATGATGCTGTTTGGCGATGCCAAAAAAACGGTGGAAAATATCATCAAAGCCCTCGATGAATAAAGGCCGGCTTTTGCCGGCGCCGGCGCCAAAGCTGTGGCGCGCCTTTTGGCGCGAAGGGTGCCCGGTTTGACAGCGCTTTGCCCGGCCGGTCTGGTTGTGCGCCTGTAAACAGGCGGCTGGGGGGAACCCCCTCCGGCTGCGGCAGAGGCAGCAAAGCCGTTGCCGCTAAAATCTGTTGCGCCGGGAATGGCGGCCAATGATCGGCGTTTCCTTTGCGGCAGCAGTCGGGCCGGGTGATATTTTGCCTGCCGGATCGTCCGGCGGCAGGGCGCTCACCGCGCGCTTTATAGCTGTTTTTGTCTGATCGGGTTATTCCATTGCCGCCGCGCCGGAGCCGGCCGGCGCAAGAAGGCGCTCAGCCGCGCTGTAAATATCAGGCCAATAATTGGCGCAGCTCGGGGTGGCAGGCCAGCTCGCGCTCAAAGGAAATACGGCAATCGGCATAGGCTTCCTGCCGCTCCAGGCTCCAATATTTCAGCTCGTCCAGCGGAATGCGCTGCCCGGTAACGGCGCAGCGCACATAAGAGCCGTTTTTTAACAGGTGATAATCGCTGCCCTCATAGAGCAGCTCCGCTTCATCATCAGCCGATAAAAGTGTCATAAAGCCTCCATATTGCGAAATCACGCAGAGTTTAACGCGTCTTGCGCCCAAAGCCAAGCTGTTCTTGCCGGCCAAAAATCCGGTGCCATAGCCGGGCAATAAATGGGCGGTGAATATTGGCGGCGGTTTTGGGCGCTTGCGACCCAAAACAACAAAGAATCACGGCCGCCCGGGCGTTTGCCTAGCGTCTGGCGAAGAGCTTTTCAATATCGCTGAGCTTCAGCTCAATAAAGGTGGGGCGGCCGTGATTGCAGGTGCCGGATTGCGGCACCTGCTCCATTTGCCGCAGCAGGGCGTTCATTTCCTGCGGCAGCAGGCGGCGGCCGGAGCGCACCGAGCCATGGCAGGCCATAGTGGCGGCAACATAATCCAGCCGGTCTTTCAGGCCGTTGGCGGTATCCTGTTCCGCCACTTCATCAGCCAGATCGCGCACCAGATTTTGCGCGTTAACCTGCCCCAGCAGCGCCGGCGTTTCCCGCACGGCCAGCGCATGATGGCCGAAAGGCTCCAGCACCAGGCCGAATTGCCGCAATAGCGCGGCCTGTGCCAGCAGGCGGGCGCTGTCTTCCGGCGGCAGCTCAACAATTTCCGGGATAAGCAGCATTTGCGAGGCTAAAGGCGCGGCATAAAGCGCCTGTTTCAGCGCTTCATAAACCAGCCTTTCATGGGCGGCATGCTGGTCAACAATAATCAAACTGTCTGCTGTCTGGGCAATAATGTAATTCTGGTGGATTTGCGCCCGCGCCGCCCCCAGCGGAAATTGGGTTGCCTCTTCCGGCGCGGCGGCGCCCGGCCAGGCCGCCAGGCCGCTTGTCTCTTCCGGGCGGAAATCCGCCGCCGGCGGGAAAATCGGCGCGCTGCCCCCCTCTGCGGCGGCTTTATCCGCCGCCGCTGCGGCCTGCCCCGGCGACAAAGCATAACCGGCACCCTGCCAGGGGGGTGAATCTTCGGCAAAGCCGGTCAAGCGCCGCCGGCCGGCGCTATATGCGCCAAAACCCGCCGGCCCGGACGCCGCCGGGGGCACAGCGCCGCTTGTAACATTAGCGGCCGCCGCTTTGGCCGCAGCGGCCTGCCCCTGCGTCTGCCCGTTGAGCGCGGCGGCGCGGATAAAGGCGGCGGCGGCCGTGGTAGCCGGACGGGCGCCGGCCTCAACCAGCACCTGACGAATAGCGCCGATAATCAGGCCGCGTATCAGCCCGGCATCGCGGAAGCGCACATCAGCCTTGGCCGGGTGAACATTGACATCAACATAAGCGGGGTCAAGCTCAAGAAACAGCGCCGCCGCGGCATGGCGCCCGGAGGGCAGCATATCGGCATAAGCGGCGCGCAAGGCGCTGCTTATGGTTTTGTCGCGCACCGGCCGGCCGTTAACATAGGCAAACTGGTGCAGGGCATTGCCGCGATTGTAAGAAGGAATGCCGATAAAGCCGAAAATATGAACATTCTCCCGCCTTGCATTAAGAAAGACACTATTTTCAGCAAAATCGCGGCCGAGAATCTGCATCAGCCGGCCGTGATAGGCCTGCGCCCGGGCTTTATCTTCTGCCGCATCGGCGGTATCGGCGCCGCCGGCGGCAGCGGCCAGAAGCGGCGCCGCCGGCAGGTCGGTAATCAGGCGATCAGCGCCGGAAAGGGTAAAACGAATATGCGGAAAGGCAATGGCCAGGCGCTTGACACTATCGCTAATGGCGGCGGCTTCCGCCTGGTCGCTTTTGAGAAATTTCAGCCGCGCCGGGGTGGCATAAAATAAATCGCGCACTTCCACCACCGTGCCGGCCTTTATCGCCGCCGGCCGCGCCGGGGCAACAAGCCCGGCGCTTACGGTAATTTCTGCCCCGGCGGCGGCGTCTCCGGCGCGGGAAGCAAGCCGCAAATGCGCCACAGAGGCAATAGAGGGCAGCGCCTCACCGCGAAAGCCCAAAGCCCGAATATCGTGAATATCATCGGCCATTTTTGAGGTGCAATGGCGTGAAACGGCCAGCTCCAGCTCATCGGCGGCAATGCCGCTGCCATTATCATAAACGCGGATAAGATTTTTGCCGCCGCCGGCGGCGGTGATTTCTATCCGGTCGGCGCCGGCGTCAATAGCATTTTCCACCAGCTCTTTTACTACGCTGGCGGGGCGCTCTACCACCTCGCCGGCGGCAATGCGGTTGATAATTGTGTCTTTCAGGCGATGTATTTTCATGCGCCCGACTTTAGCCTATTCCGCCGCGCGGTTGAAGGGGGAGTTTTGTTTATCCCAAATGAACAAAGCGCCGGCCGGCGGCGGGAAAGAGATTGCTTCTGCCCGGCCTATGGGCTATGAAATCAGACAAAGGGTTGAGCGGGCAGGCTTCGGGGTTGTTATGGGTATTTTCTCGGCCGGATATGATGGCGGCGCAGCAGCGGCGGGAGAGCCGGCGGCCGGCGGCATATTGCCGGACACATATATTGCCCGCTTAATGGCGACAGGGGCGGTTGCGGCCGCGCAGCCTTTTGCCGCCGATCAGGTGCAGCCGGCCAGCCTGGATTTGCGTCTGGGCGCTACCGCCTGGCGTTTGCGCGCTTCCTTTTTGCCCGGAGCAGGGCGCTGTGTGGCTGAGCGGCTGCCGCAGGTCACGCTGCATGAAATTGACTTAAAGGCCGGCGCTGTGCTGGAGACCGGCTGCGTTTACCTTGTCCGCCTGCTGGAAGAGCTGGCCCTGCCGCAAGCCGTATCGGCCACCGCCAACCCGAAAAGTTCGACCGGCCGGCTGGATATTTTTACCCGCATTATTGCCGATGGCGGGCGGGAATTTGACCGGATTCCCGCCGCTTATCACGGCCCGCTTTATGTTGAAATCAGCCCGCGCAGCTTCCCCATTCTGGTGCGCAGCGGCTCGCGCCTGTCGCAAATGCGCTTTCAACGCGGCGCGAACCGGCTGGATAGCGCGGCTTTGCGCGCCTTGCATGCGCAGGAGCGGCTTGTTTCCGACCAGGAGCCGGATATTAGCGCCGCCGGTCTGGCGCTTTCTGTCGATGTGCAGGGAGATTTGGGCAGCGGCGCCGGATCGGCCGGGCGCCTTATCGGCTATCGCGGCAAAAGGCTCAGCCCGGTGCTTGATATTGATCGGGCCGGCGTCTGCGCGGCAGAAGATTTCTGGGATCCGATTTATAATCGCGGCGATGGCCGGATAGTGCTGGATCCTGATGAATTTTATATTCTCGCCTCGCGTGAGGCGGTGCATGTGCCGCCGCTTTATGCCGCCGAAATGCGGCCTTTTGACCCGTTAGTGGGTGAATTCCGTGTGCATTATGCCGGCTTTTTTGACCCGGGCTTTGGCCATGGCCGGGCCGGCGGGGCGGGGGCGCGCGCCGTGCTGGAGGTGCGCAGCCGTGAAGTGCCGTTTATCCTTGAGCATGGGCAGATAATCGGCCGGCTGGTTTATGAGCCGATGCTGGCGCGGCCGGCCAGGCTTTACGGCGCGGCGCTGCACTCGCATTATCAGGCGCAGGGGTTGAAATTATCCAGGCATTTTAAAGCCTGAGCCGGCTGCCGGCCGGCCGTAAGCCGCCGGCGGGCAAGGCGGGCAGAGCCGGATTCAGGCGGCAGACGCGCCGGCCACAGCGGCGGAGCAGCAGGGGGCAATGGCCGTAATGTGCGGCGCAAGCTGCCGGCGGCAGTATTATAGTATTGCGGCTGTTTTCCTGAGGGCATATCAGGGCCGGCGGGCCGTAAATTATGGTGAAAAACAGCTTTTTAAGCAAAAAAGCCTTTTCTGCCCAATAAAAATGGTCTAATTCTGGCTTCTGGCGGTTTGCCTGTCGCCGGTTTTTGCCGCAGCGTGAGCTGTTTCGCCGCCTTTTTGCCGGCCGGCTTGCTTGTCAAGCCTCAGGCCGGGCGCGGGTATGATGTAATGGCAGCTTGTCAGCTTCCCAAGCTGAATGTGCGGGTTCGATTCCCGCTACCCGCTCCAGCTTTCGGCTTCTTCCCCTTTATCCTGCTGTAATTATAAATATTAAATAATTATAAGAGCGTATATCAAAGTATAGATATAATAAATATTCCGTATAATCCTTTTTAAGAATCTTTTAACCTTAATGAACCATACTCTACTTCAAGAAATTGTCACTTATGAAGTGTATTTATTTTCGGTATTGAGCCTGTTTATTGCGTTTGGGCGAATGGATATGGTTATAAAATTTGCAAAGACGGGTTTATTTTTATGCTTTGGTTCGGCAGAACTATGGGCAATTCTGTTGCCCAAACAGGTTTTAGCGCTTTGGCGCCGCTTCTCTGCCGGCGCGCCGGCAGCAGAAAAATACGGCCTTTGAAAAACAGGCCTTTACATCTTGCCGCTGTCTTTGCTCTATGCTGTTATTTTGCCCCGGCCGCTCGGGCGGTAGAAAATGCCACCTGGGCCGGCACAATCATCTCTGCCCAGTGGGAGATCCCTACAAATTGGGGCAAAACCGGTTCCATATTCGGCGGGGTGCCGACCAATACCGCAACATTTGGCTCAAGCGGCTGGAGCACCGTGGGCATTGCTCTGGGCTACCAGGCGCAAATAAAAACCATGTCTTTCACCAAAGACGCCAAGGCTTTTACCTTTCAGATCGGCGGCATCATCACCGGCGCTTCGCTGACGGTTTCCGGACAGGGGGTGGTTAATAATTCCGGCAAGCAACAGGTATTTGAAGTCGGCGGCCTGCTGGGCAGCGGCACATTATGCTTTATTAACGGCGCAACCTCGGCGGATTCCGTTATTCGTCTCAATTCCAAAGGGCGGCTGTGCTATATGAATAATGCTAATGCCGGCAGTTCCGATATTAGTGTAGAGGAAGATTCTGAGGTGGATTTTTCCGGCGACAGCTCGGCCGGGCAATCGCATATTGATTTGTCAAAAGGCAGCAAGGCAAGCTTTGGCGACAATGCTACCGCCGGTGATTCTCAAATCAAGGTAGGGGACGGCGCGAGCGTCGATTTTGGCGGCAATTCTTCCGGCGGCAATTCTGCTATTGATGTCGGCAAGGACGGCAGCGTCAGTTTCAGGGAAGGCAGCTCGGCCGGCGATTCTACCCTTAATGTTTCAGACGGCGGCAAAGCGCATTTTGACGATAAAACCAATGCCGGCAATTCAACTATTGACGCTGCAGACGGCGGCACAGTAGATTTTAATGACGGCAGCAATGCCGGCAGTTCCGATATCAATGCCGGCAAAGACGGTGAGGTCAACTTTAACGATAATGCCTCGGCCGGTAATTCCGATATTGATGCGACAGATGGCGGCAAGGTCGGCTTTAACGACAATACCACCGCCGGCGATTCCACTATTGACGCTTCAGACGGCGGCACAGTAGATTTTAATGACGGCAGCAATGCCGACAGTTCCGATATCAATGCCGGCAAAGACGGTGAGGTCAACTTTAACGATAATGCCTCGGCCGGCAATTCCGATATTGATGCGACAGACGGCGGCAAG
>Ga0157357_1000197_pt1 | contig 24704 bp, 28 predicted proteins | sample AttcapACBM1_FD_111485 | JGI IMG/M metagenome (GOLD analysis project Ga0157357, IMG submission 111485) | Fungus gardens microbial communities from leaf cutter ant in Botucatu, State of Sao Paulo, Brazil - Atta capiguara ACBM1 | ecosystem: Host-associated > Fungi > Mycelium > Unclassified ... | reverse complement strand
CCCAATAGTCTTTTCTCATATCTACTTCATTTTGCTACTCTTTTGAACTCTTGTACAAACTCCTCTATTATTCTACTTCTCTGCTCTACTTTCGTTAACTCTGTCACCTTCATTATCTTATCATCTTCTCTTCTGAACTCTTTCTTCAAATCTGATAAAAATTTCTTTATTATTATATAACTCAAATTCCCACTTCCTAGATCTTCTATTATATTTTCATTCCACACATCTGCCAATTCTTCTTGTACATATAATAATACATACTGTATTTGTTCTTTTACCAAATAATTTCTTATTTTTATTCTAATAAACAACCTACATGCCATTAAAAATCCTAATACTTTTCCTACTTCTCTATTGAATGTTGGTAGCTTAACTACATCTATGCTTGACCTAGTGTTAGGTTAGAGAACTACCATTTCTTCTTCTTCTAGTCCAGCTTGAGCTATCAGCATCTGTAAGACAGCTATCTGCTCTTGTTGCTGTCTAACTAATTGTTCTAAACTAATTGAGCTATGTTGACTCATATTGTAATAGAATGGTGGAGAATGTATTGGTATGGGTAATGATGAAAAATTATAATAGAGTAGGAGGTAATGGAGTGTATAAAGAGAGGGAAAAACTGGTACTACTTTCTATTTTATGTCAGAGTTGTGAATGATAAATTTGGTCTTTTTGTTATTTTAGACTTAAGTAAAAAAATATGATATAATATTATATATGATAGTCATACAAGTTACAAGATATAATGGAAGTGTGATACATGTCACAGTCACAAGTTACACAATCATATAATATAGAAAAGAATGTAAAAGGTCCTGAAATAAATAATGTCATATAGTTTGATAACAGTATGTTAGTCTTATAGAGTATACATGGACTTTAAGATAGGTTAGTTAGAGTATGTGCACAAACCATAGTCTGTAGTATATAAGATAGGTTATTTTGTACTTAAAACTCTATTGAGTTCTTTTGTATTACTCAATATAAAAGTTATCTTTTGTCTTTACTCAAAGACTTAAGTCATAACATCTTAGATTCACACTCTAAGCTAGACTTAATCTCTGTAGATGTTAGTAAGTCCTCTTCTAGTCCCATCTCACACCATCTACTGACTACCTATACTACTAACTACTTCTCTAATTAAATTTATATATGAATATACCCAAGAAGAAAATATCTACTCTAAATAGTATTAGAAGAGCTCTTACTGTTCCTCTATGTGGACTGATCACAAGTGGACTATTAGTACAGAGCTACTATACAAAATACTAACTAACATGTCTACAAAAGATAATATGTCTACTAAGTACCAGTGGGCTTTGGTATAAAATAAATAGCTAAGCTTAGCTTTCTCTATCTAGCTAGTATACCTTTTATACCTAGGGTCCAGCAATTCTTCTTAACAAAAGAGTGGTATTTCTCCTTATTAAGGATAATAAGAGAGTAAAGAAAGACAGAGAAAGGGTTTTGTGTTAGACAGTCTCAAGAATAAGAGCAAAAGAATAATCTTGTATAGAGTTTACATAAGAGAACTCAACAGAGTTCTAGTTACAAAGTGTTTACCTTATATACACTTAGCTAATAGTCCATGCTACACTAAACCTACCCTACCCCAAAGGACATATATTACATGCCATTGACATATAGTATGATATTATCATCTTAGAATCTTCTTTGTTCTTTTATAATATATGATTATATGACTATGACTTATAACTATGTTATTGGACAGATGATAGATGTGTGACAGTTTGTGACAGTCATGTGTAATGTCATACTAACTCTAATCTTAAGTTCAAAATAAGAAAATAAAAATGAGGAATAAAATAAAAATAAAATATTAAGTTCATCATCTTTGATTCTAACAATACTACTAAACTCTGTACTCATATGTTACCTTTTTAAATAATCTCTGAAACTATTGCTAGCTACTTTCCATCAATATCAAGTACTTCTTACTTTTCTAGATAATATTCTAGTAACCATCTGTATACTATCATTTTGATAGTTGGCTCAGTATTTATTCTATTAGATTATAATAGACAATAGAGTATTTAGAATAGCAACTATCTTTGAAAAACTTTATCTTGTTCTCTAATATATACTTAGGTTTTTCTAAAGATGTAACTCTGCTAAAACTCCATGGTCTTTGTTTAGTCACTCTAACAGTATCTAAATAGCCAGAAACTCTATATTATAAAATAAACTACTTACTTATTTGTAATATCTGAACTTTGGATACACTCTCAGAGGTTTAGAAGTGATTCAAAAGTTCAATGATGTTAATGATAATGAAAAGATGAAAATTGATAAATGATAGATAATAATTAATGTTGTTAAATCTAAGATTTAATCCTCAAATATAGAAATATTTATACAAAATAGTGATAGTCTGTATGCAAGCTATTTCTATTATATGATCAAAACTCACACCTAATAGTGCTATCATCTGTTATAGCAGGTATCAGGCTAATTTTAGAAGGTAACAAATTATATCACTACATTGATATACTTGTATCTCTTTGAATACTAATCTTAATATAATGTATGATATATTATTAGAGATAGTTTGATAAGCACTTTTCAATACAAGTTTGATTGTGAGAATTCATTCAATTGTTCCTGAGATAATAGCCAATAAAATTTGTAGTTACTGATGGTCTGATATCTCAGTAATCTATTATTACTTTTATATATCCCATATATGTACAAATAGCTCTTATTTGGGAGTACAACTTAGTTTGTAAGAATCAGTCTACTAGTTATAGAGATACAAGTTGAATGAAGTTTGTAACACTCTAATGAATTATCAGAGTTGAAGACAGTGAACATTTATTTCCATTTTCTTTTCTCATTTTTATTTTTATTTTTATTTATTTTATTTTTTAGATTTGGGTTTAGGATTTAGTATAATATTACAAACTGTCATACATCTGTTACATGTTACATATCACAGAAGATTGTAAAAGGTTCTGGAACTATGATGTCATATTATATATCAATAGTATTAGGACAACTGGGTGAAAGGGCCAAGTACTTCAAATCTCTAGGAAATCCTAAGTCTATTGTCTGAGAAATTACTAAACTACACACTCACCTCCAGGAAATCCTAAGAGAACAGAATAGAGATTTCCAAAGATAATAACTACTCTATATAATAATAAATTCATTCTAATATATCAGAATTCCAATTACATAAGCAATGAATGATGATACTTAAGTAATCAGGAACAGTTTAGAATAAAGAAACTGAAATAGAAGAGAGCCAGAATGTAGGAAAGTGGATAAGAGGATAACACTAAAAGACTTTGGAAGACTACAGAGTGTTACAGAAGAGCAAGAGAGTGTAGAAAAGGGAGTTTAATGACATATACAGACAGTTAGAAATATTAGTATATAGCTTGAAGGGGTTCAGAGTGCAGAAAATTGGATGAGCAGATGAGTGCAGATATGAAAAGGACTATGGAACATGAAATAGCCAAAAAAGAGAAAAAGCTTAGAAGAGCCAGTCCTCTTACAAACAGTATGTAGTACATATATCCTTTAAGGTAGACTAGGTTTAGTGTAGCATGGACCATTAGCTAGGTATATATAAGGTAGATACTCTGTAACTAGAACTCCATCAAGTTCTCTTGTGTTATCCAATATAAGAATAATTCTTTTGCTCTAATCCTTGAGCTTAAGTTTTAATATAAATGCTAGTAGCTACTGAAGTTTGAGTACTAAATTGTGGAATTCAAGTAATAAACCTATCTCTTCCTCTACTATCATCTTAACTATAGTTCTGACTATAATACTTGATATTTAAGAACAAGTAGATATTCTATACTTTTCTTAGTTTGATAATCAAATTCAAGTAACTCATCTACTCTAATAATAGAAACAAGACATTATAGAAGTTAGGAAAGTTGTGTGAAATTAACTTTGTTTAAATATCATCTTCCTATGTATTATTTGATTTTATAACTTTTGAATAAATTTTTTCTGAGTTGAAATATTCATTCTCTAGAATACACTAGCTTGAGCTGCAACAATGCTATTTTCATATCAATAGCTCTGATTACCTCAGTTAAATCCACTTTCTAAAACGGAGATGAGTTACCACTATTACAAAATCAATAGAGTTAGATATATTCAATAGTAACTTGTCGCGGTCTCTACAAATACCTTTCTTAGTACACATTTTTTATTTTTAGAAATAACGTTAAAAATAGATCTATTTTCAACAATGTTTTTGACGCGAACTCCGTGGCGATCGGCAGCCAATCATCTCCTGAGGACCTGAGTGGTTCGCTCTGCTCCACATCCGAAACCGTTTGTCCCTTTCCTTTCTTGTTTACATTACCAAGCTCTTATGTTCCGTGATTCCAGGCGATACTTCCTTTTCAGATCCTCTCCTCTTCGCCTCTCATCACAAGACCAAGCTTTTTCTGACTCAACTGTTGAATGCACCGTACGGATTATGTACGCCCAGTGGATAGGTTGACACACTCAGCCACGCATTCATATCCTCGAAAAATGCAGTTATCTGCATGCATAATGCTGTTTGCTGAGGGGGACCTTGAACCTTGAACCTTGGGTCCAATCTTCTTCTCTCTGATAACCCTGATTTTCGGCGTCACCAATGTTGAATTAAATGATAAGAACCGACTGCAAAGAGAATATTTTTTTGACACCGATCCTTTCCAAAGCTTGGAAGAGGAAAGAGAGATTTGAGTTCAAGGCGAGTGCTTATAGATATTAGATTTCCGATCGATGATGTGCGCTGAATGTATAACCTCAAGCTAAGTCTAGTTGGGCGCATAAAGTCCGTAAAGTTTCGATCCGGAGCGCACCTGATTTGGGCAAGTCTGAAGTACATAAGTAAATTGCCTCTCGCCCGCAGTGCCTGACGCCATGGTTCCCCCTCAAACACAACCCGTCACTGTCAAGCTGTCTTTCGGGTCGCTGCTCTCCATTCCATATCGGCTCTGCTACCCTCCCCCTGCCATTGGGAAGGTCCGTTCCTTCGGTGTGACCCCTCTTTTTGATGTTCGCCTCGACGATGTACTCGACAGAAAACATCTTCCACCTCTCGGCCTGAAGGACTTTGAGGAGTGGTTACTGTATGTGGAATTGTGCCCAGAGAATCTGTACGCGATCAGAAAAACATACATTATTAAATGCTGATCGGATCCATGCTCAGCTATTTCATTCTCTGGCTTCGAGATTATCGTATTCGCTACGCTGCATGGCAGAAGCAATGCAATTCCCCTAATGATGCCGCTTTCGCCTCCACGACTGCGTCTCGTCTCACTATGTTTTATTCTCGGGCCAAACAAACCTTCCTCACTCCTGGAGCCACTTATGAACTCAACCTCCCTTCTTCCACCCTCGCCTTTTTTGATAATCCAGTCCAAGACAATCATCCAGACCCCGCAGCTTTTTGCGAAGCCGAGAAAGAGACTTGGCGGATGCTGGAACAAAGTCTCCGACGATTCATACAGAGTCAAATGACCAACGTTGGCAATCGTCGTGCTCTCTGTGGTATTATTGCCGGCATTGTTGCCATCATACTTGGGTTCATACCTCCCATAGCGGTCAATTTCATGGAAATGAAGTCACGTTGGCTTAGGTTGACTGCACTTCCTGGGATGTTGTTTGGTTTGACGATCCTTCTCTCTGCCCTTCACGGAGTCTGTCTTGCTGTGTACCTTCTGGGGGATTTGAGGCAGCTCCGTAAATTCGAACTTGCGAGACCCCCTGCGATAGCTAAGACAAAGTATTTCAACCAGAATTTTATTTATACCACACCCCCATCTTATCCTCCGAAAACTTTTGCACACGGCAAACAGAAACGTCCATCGTCTCTGAGATATGCCACAGGTTTCTCCAACACCACGATTTCTATCTATTCTCATGAAATTCAGTATTCTGCAATGTCCTCGGGAATGATAGAAATGAATCCCATTGAAGGACCTTCGACATGCCCCATTCTCTCCGAATACTGCTCCAATCCGGAGAACGATGCTGAATGGCTGCGTCAACGAGAGCTATATCGGGAGAAAGAACGTGAACTGGAATCGGCCAAGCTCCTGTCTCCTGCTTCGTTTGCGTCGACAGCTACCTTTATAGCCCCTTTCTGTTCACCTTCGACAACCGATATATCGGGATACTGGGATAGCGAAGAAATGCATTCGATGAATGCCCACTGGTACCGAGTTCGTGCCATGGCAGACGTGGAGAAGCTCAAGTACGAAGCAGCTCGCAGGCAACCCATTGCTGACTTCGATTTTGATGGCCTACCGCCCGCTTCGGCCAAGTCGGCAGCGAGAACAGAATACTTTGACTACATTTGTCCTCGAGATAGGGGCAAAGATGGAGACGGACCCCAGTCCAGTCTGGACGATGAAGGGCCACACAGATGGGAATGGCTCTTGGACATTATCAGTCGGATTCAGGCACGATGCAGCTACAAGAAGTGGGGCGCCAATCATAGTGATGCATCAGGGCCAACCTTCTTGGGAGGTGTGCCGCCCTGCTTGCTATCCTCCAAAGCACCTGGAGGGCATTCATCACATGCTGCTTCCACGCACAGCATCATAACATTTACGGCAACTGAGTCAGATGTGTCAAGGAGAGTCAGGAAACGTTTTCGGATTGTGAACGCTGTTCCGGCGTTTGCTGTTCCACTTACGCGAGTGCTGGACCCCGTCATCGTGCGCGGTCAGTGGGAAGTTGTCATTCGAAGTGCTGGATTTGCCTTGCTGATTTCGTGGGCTATCTGTGGTCCATTGCTCGCCATTCCACCATGATCAACTGTCTCTTCATATGCGACAAGCTTTTGGCAGATTCTAAACTTGAAGGAGCTCTGATACATAACACTTGCATATCTCCTCACACCTTTTTCCTCCTTGCTGCTCTATAAAATACAACAATCACTCACCACCACAGCAAAAATTTTATTGTTATTTCAATTTTAACAGTTAAATCGTTTTATCGCTGGGATTTCTTTAATCGTCTCGTGTCCTTGATATCCTATTCCGAATGTGAATGGTTATATTTCAGGAGCAAGACATGCGGCGTAAGCATGTACCACCAGTAACCTGAGCATAGGCTCTGATGGCTCTCGAAAGAGCATAACGCCGGTACAACGCCGGTACATGATCATTTCATTCCCCATTGATAGATGACCCAGTCACAAGCCAAATGCATGACTGGGCGATATGTAAACATTCTTGTGCCTCATCAACGCTATTTCATTCTTCACCTAGCCTTGTGGAAGCCTCAAACATCCACCGCAACTTCTTGCGTCTTGCAACTACCCTTCCAGCTTTAATAGTTGTACGCTTGAATGATGGATGTAGTGCAACAGATCGCAAACTATGGTTCTCGTGGAGGACCACAAAGTCAGCAGGCTCGCCACGCGTCGGGAACAGATCCGCAGGAGTAATTACTTGAGAGCCATTTCCTCCATTTACCTGAATTCCTGAGATATGGTCATCTTTTCTCTCTTCAGACGGTGCAAGATTGGAGGATAGCTACCCATAGCATGCTTGGACGTCAAAGTCACTGCTTCCTATATTCCGTGGTCAGAGGATGGATAAAATGGCGGTTTACGCTCTAGAGAAGGCCTACAATCAAAGTTCTGACCTCCTTTGGAGTAGCAGCTTGGAATATAGCAACTCCAAAGGTAACGAGGGAACTTAGAGGATCCAACGTTCCCTGTGGCGTGAATGCGTTGTCCACATTGTTGACTGCCATTGCCACCTTGATGCCATATGCTTCTTCTATGAATGGTACACGTAGGGTACTTCGTGGTGGCCCCAGGGGGTTACCTTGATGAGCTCTCCCTTGTATATACATATCCGACTGCGGTAATCCTACGATAGTGATCGGCAAATCTCCGATCGCTGCACGAAGCTCGTGCCATTCACTGGGAAGGAGTAACTGCAGGCGTGTCGCATGTCCTATAGTTATAGATGGTCTGGCTAAATGTTTGTTTTCATAGCAGGGTCGTGGCGTAGTATTCAAGTTTTGTTGAGCACTTCCAACTTCTGAGATGTTCTTACCATACTCGGAAGCACAGTCAAGATTACAGCGGCTATAATACATCCTAGCCTGCGCTATGACTTCATGGATAAGTGGTTCTGCAGTTGGGTCCAAGTTATAATCAAGATGAAAGTCGATGTGACGGGGAAAAGCTTCTTGGGAGTCTATGACAGCCTTGAATATGAGCTGGATGTTCTTCTTGGCCTGGTAGATTGTCGGCTCGACATAGGGGGCTGATCCCACCACGGAAACACCTTCCCTTTTCATAGCCTGGCAGAGAATAGCATAGTTTTCTCCTGGATCGATGTCCGATGGTCCCTCAAACAGAGCCTCCTGGGCGAATACTACAGATTTGGCTGAGAAAGGGAAGAGGATAAGATCAAGCAATCGAACTCACCTGCAATCTGGACATCACAGACATCTTTGTAACGAGCTTTCAAGTCAAGGGCGACATCGAGGCAAGAGAACCTAACAATGGTATCGACCTCAACATGAGCCCGCATCGAAGTGACACCGTTTTCCACGCTCTCCTCTATTAATCGTGACCCACGCCGGTACAAATCATCAAGACGGGAGTGAAAACCTGCTTTAGCCTTTGAAGTAATCGTCATTGCCTCTTCGAAATCCCTGTATTTTCAGAGATGAGCATGGTTATTTGGGAAGCCATTAATTAATGAGAAGCAGCAGGGGAAGACAAAAGGGAGGGAGGGAGCAAATACCGTTAGTCTGTGCGGGGCTTTCGTACCAATTTGCCAAGAATCAATAAACGTCCACCAGAATCCCGGGCAATGGTAATGAAGTCGCAGAGTAATTCGCAGATAGAGGGGAGGGGAGAGAGACGTTTTAAGACACATACCCGTCTGCTAGGTCACCGCACTGATCTAAAATGAAGCATTTGTCGAGATGAATATGAGAATGGCATAACCTTGTAATTTGTGCTCAGTTGGTATTGTCACAGTTTCGGCGCGAATGAATGGTGACATTGAAGAGACTGACGATGGTATCATGATGCCCCCATTTGCATCGAGGATTTGCACATTATCAATCATCGACGCAATGTGACCAGGTTCGGGAGTTCTAAGCACGTCAGTGACAAAACCATCCGAACATTTGACTATCCAAGTGCCGTCGTAGTCATATCTTTCCTCTTCTGAGCTGACTCGAGAAGGAGGCAAACGAACATTGGCGATCCACAGTTCTGACTTCTCTGCAGGCTCTTGAACGCCCTCATGCTGTCCCAATTCAGCACACATATCACTTAGCATGACAAGAACTTCCTAGGAGTAGGTGATCAGCAACATGAACTAGATAAGAAGCTTTTTGACAGTCATATACCTCGGCACGTAGATGGAGAAATGTATCCCGATACGAGCAGCTGGTAGCGCTGCTAATCCACTCACAGAAGCGAGTCTACCCAAGACAGGAGATAATAGAACTCCGAATCAAGATGAAGAGACAATTGTTATCATCATTGCCTTTCCAGTCAGAAACTCTCCCAGAGAGCCACGCACACGAGGTAGAAAGCAACTGCCGAAACCTTGGTCATCTCACAAAGAACTTATGTCTTCTCCATCAAGGTTCCTTGAGAATCTTCGTATCCGGAACCGGTGTAAACTCGAGGCGCCCGATTGATGTGCTTGCCATGGGACATTGTCGGAATTTACAAGACACGGCATGCAAGCTGAATGAAGATCATGAGGCAACTCTGTCCCAGTACAACGGTTATTGCTTCGCTGCCACCCAAGTACTATAATGATTTCTACATTCATATCGAACACCTGTCAGCAGCCTTGCGGTAGGACCTTTCATCACGGGGGATGAGTTTCCCTTCGTTCAGATCAACGGCCCGGGGGAGAGTTAAAGAGTCTGAGAACTGGTGTCCGAAAAGTCGAAACTAAAAAATCTGATTCTATGGCCACCGACCACAGGATTCGAACGATATTTATCCCAAGGCAATTCGTTAGACCGGTATCGCGAGGTATTTCTGGGAAAAACTTTACGCCAAGTTGTAACCGAAATGAAAGAACACTCACTGTAGTGCCACATAAATTGTAGTTCTACATATATCTATAGTTCCAAGAACAGCTGCGATAACAGAGGTCGAAATAAAGAAACACTTCAACTCAATGGCAAGTGCCATCCACCAAAATAAAAGTTCTTCAAGCTCAAAGTTCCCATTACACTGGAGCTAGAAGCAATTCGCCAGCGGGTTGATAGACACAACAACTAGTTGAGTTTAGTTACACTGCATTTACGAGACGATCGGCCGTTCAAAGAAAGCCCATTTCCTTTTTTTCCCCCACAACAACAACTGCCTATTGAAACATGGAGGGTACTTATTACCATCATCATCACGTAGTCTGTCTATCAAACCACTTACTCTGGCCTCCTCCTAACAGCAACGACATTTTTACCCACTCCACAGAGCAAATCATGATTGTTGCATAATTATATATTGTTTTTTTCTTTAGCATATATCAACTTGTCACAAGGTATACATGCATCGAAATCGGAGGTCTCTGATTTTAATTACAAAGATAGGATCTTTTGGTAGATGAAAAATCACGGCTAACGAATCCTTTCCATATCAACTATACACCCAAGATAAGCCCAAGGAAGATATGTTTATATACATAGTCGTTCGGGTCCATTCAACCATGGGAGACTTATTCGGCACTGAGTGAGCCAAATGCAGGTCCATACACGACCAAAGAACGGGAAGGGGCAAAAATCAAGAGGTAAATTGCATGCTAGCATACCTCATAGTCTACAACACAGCTTGCAAAAACTCCTGCTTCTCATATAAGGGAAGGTAGGCATTAAAATGAACAACCACCAACAACGAAATTTTATGCACCAGTGATTGCACCTCATCCTCCAATATCTCCAATCCATTCCCCCAGCAACGATGTTGCAATACCGCCTCCGATCGTCGCTTCATCTCAAAGGGGGTCAGTGATGATCTCGGTAGTGAACAATGCCGTGATGGTCCACCGAACATCTCACCACAACCCTCAGGCTCCTGGCCCATCATTTTCTCTAATGCAGAAGCTGCACGCACAGGATATACATCTGCAAAGACTCTTTCAAACACCACTTTGTTCAACCGCCCATGAAGCAGTTTCTTGAACGATGAATCAGTCTTCATATTAGTGACTATCCATTTTCGTGCGACCGAAACAGTACGTTCATCAGGTACATGATCGGTCCCGTTGGTGGGTGGCGACGCCATTTCTTCAGGACTCCGATGATTCCGTGGGATACTTGTGGCTCGACGCGCAATCTGCAATACAACGTCATCTACTGCACTCTTAAGTTTATCGGTCACTTGTGGGTGACTTTGATCAGATCTAGTAGACGCAGAAGGGTCTTCTGAAGAGGAATCTGCATCTTGGAGGAAGCAGGTACCGAGACTTTTAGGACCGATCGCTCGAATCTCTTGCTTGAGGATAGCCGCATATTCATCCACGTGTTCCTTCTGATGCCTGCCTTGATTCGAGCATGAGGCGAGCTGACGATAAAGCAGGAGGAACATCCACAATGCGACAGTATCCAAAATCTCGGAAGAATGATTTTGTATACGTCCTTGATCGAGATACAGCGTTTCTGGAAGGTGATCTAGGGTGGGAGGCCGGATATTCGTGGAAGCAGTGGATAGCGAAAATGGGGGACTGAAAACAGTGTCCACAATACCCCGGACCACGGAAACGTACAATTGATGCTTCTTGTCGAGGGAGCTATAGTCAAAACCTTGAGGTTGAAGTGGGTGTTTAATCGGTTCGGTCTGCAACGAGAAGGAGACATGTGCGGACCGGAGCCATTTCTTGGTAACAGGAAGTGAGAGATCAATGCTTCGCTGTCTCCTCAACATCTTTCGCTCAAAGGAACCAGAGCTGTACACGAGAAAAGGCCGTAGGGTTTGCATTTGGTGATTTGCAATGTCCTGTCGACGTCAAGATTCACACACAGGCGTGGCATCGAACGAAAATGAGACTTACCAATTTCATGAGTTCCAGAATTTCCAGACAATTCCGAATGACATGGACAGCGTCCCCTGTCGTCGCACTGGAAGTTGAAGCACATGCTTTTGCGGTTTTGACCATGCTATCCACAGCCAGATCCCGCATGGGAGCACAGTGGGCTTTGAGTGTAGCCCCTATGACCTCGAAAAGGCCAGAGGGATCAAAGGCATCGTGTTTGAGCTCCTGCTCGATGAGATCTGGGTCAAAAAGAGACCGAATGTAGCTTGCTTGCTCTGCGTGCTCTTGTATAGGTTCATGGAAGAAATCGGAATTTAAATAGGGTCCTGAGAGCATGGAAAGAGGTTGTATCACATGTAAAAGGACTTGAAGAAACTCGTTGAGTAAAGCGCGAACGCGAGGTGGAGCGTGGATGGTGACGCAGTGTGGAGAGAGGGTGAACACAAGGGGAGCATCTATAGGATAAGAAGGCACATGGGTGCAGACGCATACTGTAGGGATATATTTCCGAGTGGAGGCATCGTAGGACACGCAAGTACATCCAGATTGGACTTCCCGAGACACTGCATCCCAGTAGCGTTCTGCGTAGTCTTTTTTCCGACGGTGACTGGAGGGTCTGAACTGGAGGCCAGAGTCGAACAGCAAGTCGTGTCCTGTGTACATACATAATTGACATCAAGTAGGTGCACGGCGAAAGAGGACGCACGTAGGGGGGTGTTGTGCATGATTTGATTTAAATCGAGATCTTTGAGAGTTTGCCGGTTGATCAGAGGGATCATGGGGGGGATGGCTACATCTAATGAGACAGCGGCTATGTCGGCTGTCGGCGAGGCGAGAGGGGTGTCGACGTGGGGTGATGCTAGAGGGTTCCAGAGTGGAGGACGGGAGGCAGGGGTGAGCCAAGACAGGCGAGGGGCCTTTAGAGGGCGAAGAGGGGCATCTGGGTCGCGGTCCTTGGGGGGGTTATCGTCGTGGTGGTCGTGGTGGGGAGCCTTGCGCTTGCGGTGGTTGAGGGGGAGCTGATGCATGGAGAGGGGAAAGGGATGGAGAGGGAGGGAAAGGGTTTATAAGGAAAACCCATGGGTTTCGTGGACAGACGACCGTCGGCGCTTGAAATCGGGACCGCAACACAACACGCGCTCACCACGTACAGTACAGCTTCTCTCCGCGGCACAAAAACATACCACGCGACATATCTCACGTGACCTTTTTCATTTCCGGCCAATTTTACAGCACACACACGGTCGTCTATTAGGCATCAACCAACTTGTCCTCCTGCCGCACAACATTCTCGCCACCAGCCGTCGCTTTTTTCATCGCCTTCCTCGCATAGAACTCGGCAATGATCTTGGGATTGATCCGGTTCAGCTGCTCCTTGGGGAAAATACGAAGCAGTGACCATGCCAGGTCCAGCGAGTCGAAAATCGTTCGTGCCTCATACGCCCCTGTACGCACACACAAATCAACATGCCATCTCATATAAATTCTGCTTCTCCCTCACCTTGCCCAACAAATTGTCGTTCAAACTTGTCAAGGAACTCTAAAGCCAACTTGTCCTCCGGAGATAATGCTTCTTCGCCAACCACGGCCTTCATAGCAGCAGCATCTCTGCCGATCGCATATTTCGCGTACTAATTCCACAAAGTCAATTCCATGATGCGTAAGCTTCAGCAGCCACAGCTGCGCAATCACTTACCAACTGATTCGAGACATCACCGTGATCCTTTCTAGTTAGCTTCTCACCAATAGCACTCTTCATCAGCCGAGACAGCGACGGAAGCACGTTGATGGGTGGATACACCTGTCGGTTGTGCAGCTGCCGGTCGACGAAGATTTGTCCTTCGGTAATATATCCCGTAAGATCAGGAATAGGGTGTGTAATGTCTGAGATTCAATCATGAGTCTATCACGAATCGACAGCCATTATTTCCTACCATCATTAGGCATCGTAAGGATAGGAATCTGGGTGATAGATCCGTTTCTACCCTCCACACGTCCAGCACGCTCATAAATCGTCGACAAATCGGTATACATGTACCCAGGATACCCACGGCGTCCAGGCACTTCTTCACGAGCAGCAGAGACCTGTTCTCCAGCTTGTCTGCACGTGCGGAAGAACAGGATGTCGTCAACTCACCTCACGAAGCGCATCCGCATAGGAGGACATGTCCGTAAGAATAACCAAAACGTGTTTCTCCAATTGGTAAGCATAGTACTCCGCCGTCGTGAGAGCCAAGCGAGGTGTAATAATTCGTTCAATCGTTGGGTCATTCGCAAGATTAAGGAATAGAGTAACACGGTCCAAACTTCCATTAGACTCAAAGTCCTCCTTGAAGAACCGCGCAGTTTCCATATTCACACCCATTGCGGCGAACACAACCGAGAAATTGTCTTCATGACCATCATGAACATCTTTCGTAGGCCGTTTCACAAGTCCTGCTTGGCGTACAATTTGAGCAGCAATCTAAGCCATCATAGACGCCTCGTTAAAAACAGGGGCCAAAAAATTGACACGAGAATAGATGACTTGCCTCGTTGTGCGGTAAACCAGCTGCCGAAAAAATGGGGATCTTCTGACCACGAGCAATTGAGTTCATCACATCAATAGTCGAAATACCCGTTTGAATCATTTCCTCGGGATAGATTCTTGAATACGGATTGATCGGAGAGCCTAAGACAAAAGAAAAAAAGAAGAGGGCACAACTCAATTTATACTCACCTATAAGAGAGCATTCAATCTACTCACCGTTAATATCCAGGTAATCCTCTGCAAACACCTTCGGTCCTTGATCAATAGGATTTCCTGAACCATTAAAGATACGACCCAGCATATCTTCTGCAACAGGTAGTTTCATGCTACTTCCAGTAAACTCGACATGAGTAGCTTTCACGTCAACTCCGGAAGTTCCTTCGAAAACTTGTACGACAGCTTTCTTTCCTTGGACTTCGAGAACCTGACCTCCGCGTTTCGTCCCATCAGGCAATGTTAGTTGAACAATTTCATTGTATGAGGGGAACTGGGTAATCGTATATCAAGATCAGCATCGACTACAGATTAAGAAAGAATTTAACGCAACCTTGACGTTATCCAGAACCACCAGAGGTCTAGGCCGATATGAGCACGAACACAACTCATTCAACCTTTACCCTCACCCATTAATGGCAGAAACAGTCCTATAATCTAAAACAAGTACATAAAAACACTAGCAGAGATTGGAACATTGGTATACCCAAGTGAGGCTGAACACGGTATTCTTTTGTTACCGCGGCAGCATTTATACGTGCCAACTCTTGGTCACTTATACGTGGATCAGACATGATCTTTCTATAGGATCTGGAATATAAAATGTGTTAATTATTACGAGATCTGAATTCAGTCATATAAATTCCTACTCGACACTTGGTAGTAAATGAACGTAAGAGGCCAAAACACCGAACCTGTAACAAATCTCCGGTGTGACGATGACTTGGGATGGATGACGAGTATTGCATCAATTTCTCACGGTCGATGCTCTTGAGATAGATAGCATCTTTATTTGACTGACACATAAGATACGACTTCTTCAAGAAACACTATTTAATAGAGATCTCCGTATATCTTCCGAAGCAATAGTTGCTTTCTCCAAATCATCAGAAGACCTAAACATGAAAAATTGACATGAGCTTTTTTTTAAACAGAACCCAACCCACCATTCCGTTTCCAACAATGCAATCTCAGCATCTTCATCTATCTCCAACACATCACTACTTTGTAAGAACAAATAGAGATATTCGGCTGTATCTGCCCTGATCTGTACAAACCATGAAATAATTTATAAATATAATTGAGTCCAGAAATCACTCACGCGCGGATACGGATGCACAAGGAAATCATCGAGACGAGAAATAGACACTTCAGATACACTACGAACATTCATCAAATTCACCACTCTATTGAAATATGTAAGATTCAATTACCACAAATGACAACAGAAAAGAATTCACTAACATTTTCATCGATTCTTGAATTCTTTGAATACTCTTCAAACGTTTGATATTCCTAGTAGCTAGATCCAGCAAGCGAGATAAACTTGAATAATCAACATCGTACGATAACGTGTTATCACCCCTAATTTTTAGCCTTACCTCTCCTTTCCTTTCGTGGCGTTAGCTAAACTCTCAAGGGCTTCTGCCTCGAGAAGTATCTTCAATGTTTGCAACACCGGGATCACAGTCGTATTTGAGGATAAATTCCCATTGGTTGTACCCATGATATCATTCACCAAGTCGACAAGGGTATACCCATCATCATTCACTACTGGGATGGATTTAGCGTATGTCGCAATGCTGGTAGCAGCAGGTCGTTGCTGTAAGTATGTCATGAGTGTAAGGAGAATCCAACATCCAAAAAACTGCTTCTGTTACCGTGCTTTCGGTTCTACTGTTCAGGCTGAAGATTAAACCTGTTAATAGAGGGATCCTGTATTCTGGTACATCAAGTAACTTGGTTGCACGCGGGAAGAGCCAAGCTCCGTCCGCCCAGTTGACGATCTCACCCCTTGACGTTCCCACGGCTTGAGATCGCGTCTCATCGGCCCTGGGGACTAGTTCCTCCATAAGTGATAAGCCAGGTAAAGACCAGGTGAGCTCCACGCGTCGTACAGGCGCTAACTTCAATAAACGCGAGATACACGTTCCAGCCTCTTGTCGGACATTGTCCAGACGCTCCACACCTTGCTTCAAAATACCCGCAATAGCCTGTTGATACTTCGAAAGCGGAAGATATTCGTCAAAATTATCAACTGATTCCGCAATAGAAAATAAGCCTTCAATACAAGAGGTCAAACTTTGCACGCATGCTATGCGGATCCAGGAGCCAACATCACCACGTTCATCAATCGTATAGTCTTCCAAACCAGAAAGAAGAGCACCAAAAATGGTTTGCACTACAGATGGAGACAATCCTAGGTTGATACATTAGGAAGTCAAAAACGTTATCAACGAGGTCAACTCACGATCAGTCAGATCAGGCAAGAACGTGCGCAAGATACGTGGTAAGGCTTGATAGCTATTCCTTCGCACTTCAACGACAGCTTTAGACTGGGGATGTGCATAAGATCAACCACATGAACCATGAATTAAACTCCACATACAGAGGCTTTGGTATTATCCAGGAGGTATCCCAAAGCGAGATCGAAGCTTCCCGAGCATTTCTTGTAATCAATGATTCCAAGGACACGGGGAAGACTTTGTTGAACGATGCTAAGACCTGACTTGAGATCTTTGATGAGCCTAGTTTAAAGCTCAAGGCACGCGGCAAAGAATTTGAACGCAAGACCTACTTTTTTATGTCACTCGAGAGGTCTTCCCTCTTGCTAATTGTCGCATAAGCATTTGCAGCAGCCTCTTGTACATCTTCGAGTCTATAACGCAGCCCATGATCGATAATCTTCCTCCAGTTAGGGACAGAAGATTGCTCCTTGAGTTCAATTTCTGTCAATGTCATAGCGTTCCCAATCAATTGGCAAGCTGCCGCGGTCACGATGCCGCTGCGTGGCCCAAATAAGATGTCCTTGTTGATAGACATCAAATAAGAGAAATTCTCAAGGTGTGCCTTAGTTATGAGTTCGAGGTTGCATGTATGATATGATGATCACCTGTCGTAGGAGTTGCTCTTGCAACTGAGGATCGTCCACCCTGTCTCGATAAGCTACCGATATCTCACTCAAAGCCAGGAGGCCACCCTGAACATAAGAAATGTCAAAAGATTTCAATAGTTCACCCTAACATGCGCGTATCAGTGTCGGTAATTTGATACCTAGACATGTGCTCATACCGCCCGAGTCGTGACACTTGGCCCGAGTTCCAAGAGATCGAGTTGACATATTTCGTGGATTGATTGAGAGCCTAGTTGCCTCATACCAACGTCCCAGTGTCGCAGAACAACATTCAATAAATGATCTATGAGGTGAGGTCTGTATTCAAGGTGCCTTCGTTGAATCAAAGGAATGAGCGGATGTGGAATAGTAACGGGAGTGACACATACTGACTCTGCTACCTGGGGCGCAGCAACCAAAAAAGCATTTCGCCTTCCACTAATGGCATAAAAATCCGTCTTCCTGAGTACATCAATACCATGGGGGAACAGGCTCTGGTACCCGAGGTGAGTAAGAATTCACAGCACCAATCTTCAGAACATTCACCGTTCTTCCAACGTGCTCCTGGAATGCGGCACTGGCAGCCCGCCTGATGTGGGGTTCCCGGTCAAATAACGCGACTGTGACTAGCCTGTGGGCCAAATCGGTTGCGTAAGGCTGTAATGATGCAACATTTTGTGTCCTTGCAAGTGACCACAGAACATATGCGGCTGCATCGCGAATGTTAGAGCCAATCGAATGGGACCCTTTGCGAAGATCAAAATAGAGTGCCTTTGATATCCACCCAATGAGAATGGGAAGTTGGTCTAAAGTTACCAGTCCACGTCGAGCTATTTCGGCACATGCAAGGGCAGCCCCATGCCAGGTACTTTCTGCGACAGCAGGCAAATCATCAAGGTTCGCAGCTGCTATCAAGTGAATACTGAACATATCCATCACGGTATCGAGGATTTGGGAAGCGAGATCACTTGGTAGCCTTTCAGCGATGCGGGCCACTCCTTTGGCTGCGGACCACCGAACTACTGTGTCCTTTACACAAAGATGAATACCTCGTAGACGGCTGACGAACTGTCTGCTCACTTTATCCTGAATGGTATCAAACAAACTTTGGAGGAGTGTCTCGACAATCTCTGGCACTTCGTACTCGTCAAGATTACCCTCTTCCCCTTCTTGATGAAAGAGTACAGAGTCATCTAATATTCTTCCTCTTCTTCTGATCTTAGGTGCCGGGAGTAGACGTATCGCTATCCTTGACATGAGCTTTGCTCTCATCTTTCTGATTAAGGTATTTCCGGAGAGGATTGTTGTTTCATTTACAACACCAACAATCTCTAGATATCTCGGTTTAAGAAGTTGTACTTGGTCCACTGGGCCGTTCTTCACAACTTCATTTATTACTTGAAGATATCCAATCGCCTGGGTCCTCTCAGACATAAACATAATCTGTGTGGGAGAGACATACTGTAATGACATCCATGACTTGAGAGTGAATCTCCGTATTGAGATTGCGAACGAATTCTGGGAATGCATACTTCATATCTTTCCTAGAAGCCGCGGAGTTGAGTTATGATGGAACTCAAGCATCTCAAGCATAGCGCACCGCGTGTAAAGGCGTGATAATAATAAAGCAGCAGCATCCCTCTCTAAGCCTGCTTTTCCCAGGTGCGATTTTCCGACACTTTCCAGTGATCGTGCAGTATGCCCAAGAGTGAACTCATCGTCAAATTGAGTCAAATCAAATGGAATCATCACGATAAGGGAGAGCCATAGCATCATCACGTAGCGAAGGGCCCACTGTGAACTCTTATGTATTATACCTCGTTCCATCGACATGAAATTAAGAGCAATGGGCATGTCCGCAATTTCGTGAGGGAAGAACCTTGCTGAGGAAATTATGATTAAGTCCAGGAAGCAGAAACGGAATATCGACGAACTGATAGCTTTATGACCTCGTAACTTGATATACCCATAGAGAACGAGCAGTAGACGTTCAACCCTCCCAGTAGAAGGCACCCTGGAACTAGCCACCTCATAATTACGAGCGAATGCTTTGACTTTCTCGACAACCGGAGTGACCAATGACTCCAGAAAAGGATCCAAGAGATATGGTTGTTCCTGATATTCACCGAACTGGGGATCATCATTATCAGTGTGATTCAGTTGCCCAATACTCGAGATACTCACAATACTATTTAATTTTTGGAGAAGTAGATTTTCTTTGCCATTGAGGTCACGATCAGGTTCATCGTACAAGTCAAGTTCAATCAATGAATTCTGAAAGGCGACAAAGTCATCATGTCTTTCAAACTTTACGTAGAGCTTCTCTCTCTCCGGATAGGCCATCTCAGAGGAGAGTGAATCATAAAACAAAACAACAAACAACAAACAACAAGTGCTCTACATTTCATTTTAGTTGGTGCAAAATACCTTGTCAAGGATCTCGCATTTCGTTGTTACGGCCATAGCATGGGAACCGAACGTATTGAAAAACTGAATCAGGGCTCGAAGCGCAAAAGGACTGAGTTGGAGAACACTGTAGTAAGTTTGTTGGCGTTCAGAAACGACATCCCAGAATTGACTGATCGAAGTAGGAGGATGCGTCAAGGATACCTGGCAAGCTGGTAAGGGGACTGAAGCAACTATTTTCCTTGCGACTTATTGGTACTCTAGCACCATGGGCTTAAAGAGGCTCGAAAAGCAGCCAAGAAGGTGAAGACCACTGAAATTCAGAAAATCATCAAGAAATTAAAAGAATTGAAGTCCGCCATTTACTTCTGGGTTACAGTACGTGCATACTTAAGATTATCGTCAGAAAAGAAGGGGAGGGGAGCATAGACATATCGGAATACGAAGCACAGCTAAACATTCTAAAGGTCTGTCCTTTCCATTTGGCCGCCCAACATCAGTTCACTTCATAATGCAGAATATTGACCACGAAGTTTTGGCCAACATTGCCACGAGGACCAAGATAATGAAAGACAAATTATTGTCACAACATGGACAAGTGCAAGAGTTTCTATCCCGAGAAATGGGTGACAACTCTTTAACGATATTCTCTAACGAAGGATTGGTCACGAAAGTCCATAGTCGATTGCTTAGTTCCAAATTACTGGCGGACGTGATTTGGCTCTTATGTGATAATCTTCGGAAACTTTTGGGTCATGAGCCAAAGAAACCACGCAAAGAGATTAATGCGATGCGCAACCCGGAGATCTCCAGAACGGTGAACAACTCTTCCTCACACAAGATGACGTTCACGACGGGAATTCACACAGATATGGAAGTTGGTGTGCAAGCGGAAGACGAACAGAAGAAGTTCATCGACGAAATAGGATGGGAATCAGGAACAGTTGTAGGGAATGAACAACATGGTGTTCCTAGTCTGGATTCTGGAAACGATTCAGAAGACTTGGAATATTCAGAACTCAAGGATGATGTCACAAACAGCGACCGCCTACAGTCAGATGTTTCCATGGAACACAAGGTGATTTCACAGCCGGGAATATCGACATTCCTTCCTTCGCTTTCGGTGGGATTCGTTGGGGGTTCGGATGAATCTGACTGGAGTGATACTGAGGCAAAGTTTGCTGACTCCGTTCACAAGAAGAACCGACGAGGACAACGAGCTCGACGAGCGTAAGTACGTGGTGATTTGCTCAATGTCCCGCTCATTGTATTGCAGGATTTGGGAGAAGAAATATGGACGAAATGCCAACCATAAGAAAAAAGAGGCTGAAGGTCAGAAACACAGATATCGCAATAACGGTGAACAAGGCGGCGGTTCCCAGCGCTATGCAAAGTCAAAAATCACAGATAACGAACCGAGACCCTCAAAGCCAACAGCACTTCACCCACGTACCCTCACAAATATTAATGACACCCCGTTACATCCTTCGTGGGAGGCAAAGAGGAAGTTAAAGGAGCAGCAGAGGGTAGGGATTGCGCAACCTCAAGGGACCAAAATCAAGTTTTCAGACTAATCGTCGCGGGAGCTACATATGTAAACATAGAACTGAAAATGTGTGCAACCACCTGGGAAATCAACCTTTGCATATGTGCTTTTTACCACCGTCAAGCCTACACTCTCTTGAGCACCAGCTGTCTCCACATTTTCCACACTGGGGAAAACCACTTCCTACTCGTTTACACGTTGCACAAACGTCTTTCTTGACGCAGAATTTAGATCGTCGTTCAAGGCTAGCAAGTACTGGATGTAGGTCACTAGGATGAACTTCCGACACTGGGTGGCTTCTCCAGACCTTCGGGATTGTCGGAGAAGTTATATTTGAGGATGGAGACCGTGAGCCCGAAGATAGAGGTAAGGCTCGTGTAATGACTGGGATGGGTGAAGATGGTGAGGGCGGCAGATCAGGCTTTTTTTCGAAATGTGAGTTGTATCTCATACGTCCTCGCACACGCACATGTGTAACCGTGGGGAACAGGAACGTGCGTAGGGCTACTGTAGCGGAAGTATTAGGCACGAAAGACCCACATGCGAAGTGGTTTTGAAACGAAGCACTAGTCCAGGTTGTGGGCTCTGCTTTGGGGGATTCCGGTCTTATGGGTCCCGTTGAAGCATCGAGCGAGAGTAGAGATAGTACTCTGGACCGCACACGTCGAGTAGAGGTTATAGTAGACGACGGACTGGACTGGGAAGATCATGAGATACATTTAGTCGAGTAAAATCCCTAAGGCTCACCAGGAGTGGGGAGTCTGGGAAAGGATACATGTCAGAGTGGGTCATGGTGGAGGAGCAAGTATTTAAAATTGTCCCAGATAGTCTAAATTTAGTGAAAAGCTGACGGAAAAAGTGTCAGGGCCGTTATGGGGCCGAACGTTCTTGTAAAGCGAAACAAGCTATGAATTCGCAAGGTCAATAACTCAACCGACCAGCGTGATCGATCGAGGGGTCTCTATATATTCATCACCTGGGGCTTTCTTGGCCCAGACCATCGTTGTACGAGTTTTGGTAATCAAATGGTAGCGTCTTCTATTCATCTTGTCGAACCATGTGATTCTTATCTCAGCCACAAGATAGCCAGTTGTCAGTGTTTCCCGCATCACGGCCTTAATAGAAGTCTACAGTGTAGACCAGTACAACCACAAGAACAAATGGAGTTGAACGCACAAAGAGTGGAACTGCCTTGATTTTTGTTTATAAAGGGCAAGATCACATAATTTCAGCGAAACTGAGTTCCCACCGCTCCAACGGTTTGTGATCGGTCGGAGCTGGGGCGTTAACGTTAACGGATATATTCGGAGGGATTTTGGATTGACAAATATTCTCGATTGCCAAACGTCGGATCATTTCTGGTAATAGTTCGGCCCGACGAAGCCTTCAAAGGACAGAATATCGCAGAGAAATCGACACTTGGATGCGGACCAAGCGCTTTCACAAGTATGGGCACACGACTCTGAGACTCTAAGAATCTATGATCAAATTGTTCCTGAAGTTCCTCCTAACTATAGCTGGCCTTTTGGTGCACACGACCGCAGATGATTGGCAGATGATTGGTTCGCAATGTACCTGCTACAGTTTCCCGTGTCAATCGAATTTGAGATAACAAATTTAGCAGCCACCGGTATCATAATCACATTGGCCAGATTCACCGGAAGTTTAAGACTGATGATTTGTTCAAGGGACCTCTAAATAAACGTAAGCCAAGACATTTCATGAGGACAAGGCTGGATCAATATTCTAACCCTCTCATTGACCTTGGAGCTATTCTTTTTCTGGTTTATCAAGAGAGACTAGTAGCCCATTGCTCCGATTTGAAATATGCATGATCATGTTTTGTAGTACTCGTAAACTTATGCTCCGAGAGAGATCACTATTTATATCATAACCCCTAAAGTCTAACCGATCAATTAGAATACACCCAGATCAGTGGTTAGCGACTTGGTCACAAGGGTGTGTGATAACCAGCACAAGGCAACTACTTCAGAAACAGAAATTTAGTGTAACAAGTCATTCAGTACTTTCTACAATTATAGACAAATTATATATCACATGTATCAATGGATCTCTTCTTCTTTTGTCCTTCTTTTCTCTTATTAAATGCTAAAGAAATGTATCTGTTAGTATATGAAAATAGTAAAACATAACAGATATCAATCGAGTCCTGAGCCAATCTTGAGAGGAAATTTTTAATAGGAGTTGATAAAAGGTCTTAGCCTAACTAGATAAGAAGATTTAATTCAGTATTTCTCTGAAACTACTGGCAATCACAACTGGCAATCAGTGTTTTACTAAGTATATGGGTCCTAGTTCTAAGTTTGAGTTCTATCAAATAGTTCTACACAAGTATAGTATCTTGTTGATAGCTATGATACCCTTAGTTTAAGTTCTCTCTTCTAAGCACTAAAGTAAGTGACTTTTTTGGTTTGATAGTCTCTTGGTCTCTTGTAGTATTTGAACTAGAAATAATTACTCAAATGTTCACTATGCTATTTAGATTATAAGTTATAATCTAAGAGAAACAGGAATGTAGATTTTGTTAAAAGTGTTAGGCATGAGAAGTATCAAGACTTATTTACCTAAACTCTAACTTTGGGTTAGAAGTGAGCTTGGACAGATGGACTTGGAATTTGGACTTAGCAACTAAGATCTATAACAGACTCTTGGAAGGCAGATAAGTAGTATACTTACCTGAAATACATAGAATATAAATGTTGAACAATCTTTGTCTTCAGCTTATGTGCTATGTTTCTATCTGTTACACCAGTTGTATATTTCAGTAGTCATAATTAGAGAGATTGGAGTAGTTATTGTACTGGAAAGGTGGAGAGGTGTGTTGTTACCAACACTAGAAGAGAATGTTAGTTTTAGTCAATTTTCAGAATAAGAATTACAGTATAGCTATTAGGCTTATATTAGAGTAATGTCAAGAATAGTTTATACTTGCTAGGAATATCCACAAACAGTATGGAAGACAGAATAGATGAAGCAACTGGATAGAAGGTAGTGGCAAAAGAGAGTCAGAAGTAGTACTTATATAAATAGGATGACCTTAGTATTACAACTTAAGACTGAGTATTTTATATACCTCTAGTG
>Ga0157357_1000194_pt1 | contig 25098 bp, 34 predicted proteins | sample AttcapACBM1_FD_111485 | JGI IMG/M metagenome (GOLD analysis project Ga0157357, IMG submission 111485) | Fungus gardens microbial communities from leaf cutter ant in Botucatu, State of Sao Paulo, Brazil - Atta capiguara ACBM1 | ecosystem: Host-associated > Fungi > Mycelium > Unclassified ... | reverse complement strand
GATGATTTTAACAGGCTGGACAAGGTCATTGCCGTTTTCTTCGAATCACTGAGGCTGTTCCGTGAGTAAAAAAGACGTCATTCCCTCTTGGTTAAGTAACTCGGCAAGGTAGCGGCTGGTCATCTCATGATTAGAGAAGCTCGTGAAGATGCTATTCTAACGATCCCCAACCAGGAAGGAATCGAAGGGACGAGAAGCATAGCAGTATCGAAGGGAACACAGGTGAGGTGTATGTGGGTTTTGGATCGATTTGTAACTAAATGTGGCTCCAAGGTTATGATTGATGTGATTGGCCTCCGTGAGTGCACTCGAAAATGTCCGAGGTTTTCTCGCCCTCAAAGAAGGATTGGCAGAATATAACTCTTGCTACTTTGACGAACCTGGAAAATTCAAGCCTTCGAGGTGGTACGGGGTACCTGCCGACTCTGAAATGTTCACAGCCTTCAGTATTGGTGAGAATCGTGTTTTCGTGAAGCCTGCGCATCATTGACAAATCGTGCTGTGCAGGACCAAGAGCATGTCTGGGCAGAAAATTTGGTATAACGGAATCTGTTGCATTCCTGACGCTGTTATTACGAGGATGGAAAGTTGAGCCACTACTGGTGAATGGGGAGACGAGGGAACAGTGGAAAGAGAGGATGCTGGATGTCAAAGTGGCTGTGACTCTTGGCGTTGCAGATATGCCAATTCGGCTTACAAGGAGGTCGTAATTCATTTTTCCTAAAGGAGAGGAGCGGAGTGACAAACAGATGAACACAGGGCGTGGGAAGTGTTTGAGGTTTAATATTATATAGGTGTCGCACGATAGTGGCCAACTGTCTTCCTTTCTCTCTTCCATTTGCCATTCCATACGACGGTTATCGTCGTTCTAGGTAGTCTCATCGAGAAAAAAAATGATTTTACACTAATCTTCTGTAGAAGACCAAAGGAGCTCCTCGCCTGGCTGCATTACTGGCGCCGCCGCCGAGCTGCTCTTGAGGCGACTCTGCATGTGTTGGATAGGTATTAGGTATTGCTCCTTTTGTGGTTCCTTGTATTCTGCTTACGTTCACATTCTGCCCTTCCATCACTTGATCAGTGCCACATACTTTAATGTCGTCCCATTGATCCACCAGTGGCAAGTCGAATACTGCCAGGTTGTCCTCGGGTCTGGACCACTTGACCAGTTTGCCTGGCCCACTATTATCTACTCCTGATCATTCCTGACTCTCGTCCCCTTCTCTAATTTCTACCCTTCCATGATGTTTGCTCCCCGCGTCAAATCAAAGCTCTCCACCCTCTTATATAGTTCAGCGGATCTCGAAGGGAGCGGTGCCGAGTCCCCCTCTCTGTCGAATGAGCCGCCCTATATCACGAGTCAGAACCATCGACTTAATAAACCCACTGTCTCCCGTTTGTCATTTCCCTTCGTCAAATCCCCAAAATCTCCCTCCCTCAAGATGGTGAAACCGGCGCTCTTACCTCTGTCCAATGCTTTTTCTCTTTCCCAGGCAGCGCTCTCAACGCCGTCGTCAAAGCAGGATGTCGGTCCTCGTTCTCGTTCTCCGCCATCAATTGACCCACCACCCTTCTCCTATCAACCCGATCCCCGTCGGCATGAGTATCGTCATCGTGGCTACTCTCGCCATGCTTTAGCCCATATCAAGTGGTTTTGGGTCACACAAGAAGAGGAGTGGGAGACGAGGTCCGGGCCTGTCCGCTTCAACAAACCGCGGCTTGACGAGTCTTTTCTCGAGACTGCTTTGGATGATCCTCTCGCAACGGCTGGCCCTTCCGTACCTAGACGTAGAACCCCACTTCATCCCGTTCACCAGTCTCAGCACGAGCTTCCTCCTATGACCATTCACCCTCGGAGAGGTGACCTATCCTCTTTACGAGACCCTTACTGCATCAAGGTCGATCGAAGTTTCGTTGTTCTTCCTACGTGGACCATAGGAAAGACCCTATGGATGTACGACGTCCATATCGCATCACGAGATCGTGCATCTGTTGATGCCCAGACAAATGATACGACCGATCTATATGACGACCCAGAAAGCGAGAATGAATCGTTGGACGCATGTTCATCGTCTGTGGGTTGCACTGATGATTCAGATGCGACATTGGTGGACAGTGAGACGGAGAGCGACCTGTCCCCAGGTGGAAGCAGTTCCGACATTTGGGATCACTGTATGGACGGAAAGCGATTTGTGCCCTCTCGTGATACCTATGACCCTCCAACTTCACCTGCTGCCCGAGCCTCTTTGAGTGCTTTGTTTGATACCTCCCTTTCCCCATCTCTTGAATCGGCATGGTCACGTTCAGCTTACTCAGAACTATCGACACCGATGAGAACCTGCGAAGCCTCAAATCACTCATGGGCTAAGGACTGGTATCAGCGCTGGCAGTGCATGATCGAGGTCTCGAATAGACAGCGATTGCATGATGGAAATCGCAATCACATCGGTCAGGATCCCGATGACGTTACTGATTATTTCTCTACTCGCCATAATATCTCTCACCCGTCTATGTCTTCCGGTTTGCGCATGCCAGAGGTGTCTACTACATCGGCTAATCGCACTTGCTAATTGCACTTGAAACTTGTACATTATAGACGGAACGGATCTGCATTGCATTGCATTATGGACTTTATCATGGGTTTTCTCCTTGCCAATCGCCCTGTGGAGACCCCTATGCGCGACTATAATTTCTGTCATCACCTATTAATCTGTATTGTCACAGTCGCATGTCTACTGAATTGTTCGATTCTTCATCCTTCGAATCCCTTGTTGTTTCTCTCCTGAGTTCCTGTAATTCCCTGCTTTCGCTTCTTTCTCTTGAAATTTACCTGTCGTACACGGTACCGCCATCTCGTTGCTCGTGTTTCTGTACTTGTACTGCAACTCGACATTTCTTTCACTTTTTGGCCATCCTCGTGCATGGACCTTTTGACATCCCCGGAAATGGACGTACACCTATATCTCGTTTTTCTCCCAACGCTAGAACTATATCGGGAGCACTGGAACTCTTAAAAGTGCGGATAGTGTAGTATAATAGAAATCCTAATTGTGTCACTATAATGTCATTAATCAAGATCGACTGTGATAGGAGCTCATCCAGAGTTCTATTCTAACTTTGCCTCAGTCGGGTGTTTGACACGGGTGTTTGTCAAACACCAGCAATTGGAACGGACCACTTTCCTCAAGGAAGGGAGAGCAACAGTTCTATTCCAACTTGCATCATGGAGTCGTTCATGTCGTGTTAAGTAACGCGCTGCAGTCCCGGGTCCCCGATGTGAGGAACAGACCTTCCTTCCATGACCATACCATACCCATGATAGAGATGGTTTTGAATTCACACCACCAACTGACCGACTGCTGACTGACTGACTGGCATGACATTGTTTGTTATACTTCTTGATCATTTTATACCTTGTCTTTTTATAACAATAATCTGGCTCTGTTGCAGTTCTAGGATCATGATCATGATAATTTGTTAAATATAAATATATTGATGGGACGATCCGAAAAATAAAACCAAGAATCATCGAGAACGAGAACCCCAGCTCTTCACCGATGTAGTAGTTGATCTCCCTCACCCCCTCACCCCCCCTTTCATAGATCTAATACCTGACTGCCTGATTGTACCTGACTGATCCATGACAGACACAGACACAGACAATGACCACAATAAATAAAAATAAATAAGTGCGGTTCAACGCAACTGTCTATTCCGACACATTTTTCTACAAACATGAATAACAACGAAAAAACACTCTAAAAAATAAATAAACACAATAACGGCACTAGTGTCTACCTAAAAATGCTTTGAATGGCATAAGCATTGAGAGCGGTCATAGAAACAAACATGAGGATATACTGAGGGACCAAAAATGCTGCAATATGCTCAGCACTCCCTGTTTTATTATAGACTTGTGTCAAATAAACTTGCGTGGTCGCTGTTGGAAGACACGAGAAGAACCTGATGAACAATCAATGAACTCATACAAAGATGCGAACAACAACAACAACAACCCCCAAAGAGAGCAGCAGCAGTAGCAGTACTCACATGCTAATGAAAACAAGTACTTTGTCGTCTTTGAAAATCACACCTGACTGAACGAGTCCTTTACATATGAGGACGCCAATCACAGGTATGATGACCAGCTTGCCAATGGTCATCCACAAAATAGCACCAACGGGTAATGTGCGCCATTGGTTCAAAGGTACGTTCAGGCGAGCCAGGGATGACCCAAGACATATCAGGCCAATGGGGATAGACGCAGCACCAATGAACGTGGCAATGTCCTGTATAAATGCCAGCGGTGGTTGACCATCAGGTGCAGGTGGCATATGAACATTGGGAACTTGGACAAAAAGCGCCTTGAGTTGAGGCACAAGGGATATCGGTAGGCACAGACAGATGGTGATAGATATTGGATTGAGAAAACCTTTCATGAAACCACGGGCATGCTTTGTCAAACGTCGATAACGCGAAGGTGAGGTTTGTGTACTAGGGCAAGGCGCACTGCAGACTTCTGCATAACGAGGCGTATGTTGCAAAGGCTTGGTCGCATCCTGAACGACCACTGTCGTGCCATCATCATGTACAGATCCTGGACTCTGGGATGACATAACAGTATGTTCACGATGGATGGCCTTTTCTTCGTCGAGACGTACAGTCCCATCTCTGTCAATTGGTGGCGAAGGGTGGTGTTCCTTATCAAGGCCCTTGAACAAGAAAAAATGAAGAATTCGTCGACGTCGTGCTTTAATTTTCGCTTGTACAACTTCTGGTTCCTCATCAGGGCCCACAAAGTCCCATGCCAGTACTCGGTGAGTTCCGCAAGGGAAAAGAGTGATCTAACCATCAGACGACGTGAGAACATATCCAAACGAGATCAGACAGACTCACGGTAAACACGAGAATAAAGACGGAGATATACGCGACAGCGAGATTCTGATCTTGGGTTCCCTGAAATGGTGCATTGCCAGTGAGACTGAGCAATACCGCAGTTGCTGCAGATAACAGTAAATGATCAAGGATCTGGAATTGAAAGGCGTTTGGAAGACATACACACATCTCCCACGTTTCCCCACCCTCCAGCTACCAGTATTCCATATCGAAAACGGTGGGGAACCCAAAAAAATTGCTTGATGATCCAGGCCAAGAGGACCCCAAGAGCCTCATAAAGAACCGCAACGAATACGAGGGGCCCTGTGAACAGTTTGAGCAAGTGCTTGGGAGATAGATAGCTCGACCCTCACCAAAGGCCTTGATATTGTCTTTCGTGAATGCCGTAACGAGTTTAGAAAAAAGCAGACTGGGAAGGGTGATGTTGAGCGCTACCTGGCCAGCACCCCTCGCGGCGATAGGAGGAAAGATGTCCGCCTTTGTGATGATAAATCCGCTAGCAACACCTGCAGCTCTTTTCGAAAAACAGATATTAGGGTATACCGAGGAATGAATACATCAGAACCCACAGGCGAATCAGTGGGCGAATGGAAATCCAGATGAGGGTGCCTGCAGAGATGGACATGCTGGACAGAGACAGAAAGATTGGTTGCTAGTTTTTTAACATGTCTGACCATCGGGCCGATGATAAGATTTCTTAGTATGCTTAATAAGCGAGCTCGTATTACAACATTAAAATTAGGCATTTGAGTCTCGTTGCCATTATTTCACATAACCATCCTCCCAGTCCACCTCGGCATTCCAATGCACTCCTTCACATTATCAATTCCACTAATCCAACTGACCAGCCTCTCAAAACCGAGACCGAATCCTCCGTGAGGCGCCCCCCCATACTTCCTCAAGTCCACATACCATTTGTAAGTAGAGTCATTAGTCGAACCCTCCCCGCAGTTTGCAGTGACATCCTCATCTCTGGTACAAACCTGCCGACCATCAGTCTCACGTAGCAATCCATGCTCTCGCATACGTTTCGTGAGTACGTCCAATCTTTCCTCCCTAACACTTCCACCCACAAGCTCCCCTATACGGGGTACAAGAAGATCAAAACATGCGACGGTCTTCTCGTCCTCATTCACACGCATGTAGAATGGCTTGAGGCCTATAGGGTAATTTGTGACAAACACGGGCCCACCAGCATGTGCTGCTAGCCAGCGTTCATGTTCACTTGACAGTGACTCCCCCCATTTGGGTTCATATTCAAAGCGTCGTTCCTTGGCATAGGCAGTTCCGAGGAGTTGAATAGCTTCAGTGTAGGTGATACGATTCCAGGGCTGAGCTTTGTCAAGTGCTGAGCGGAACACGTCGTAGTCTTTTGATTGTAGTCCTCCGCCGTCCCTCTCGGACCAGAGCTTGATGATGTCCGGAGAATCTGGATCAACCGAGGACCGTATAAGACCCTCAAGGAAACTGCATATTTCCTCAACGCCATCGAAATGTGTCACAAGATTCCACTCTGCTTCGAGCATCCAGAACTCTGCAAGATGCCGACCGGTCATGGATCGTTCGGCACGAAAACATGGTGACAGTGTATAAACACGAGAGAGCGCAGTTGTAAGGGATTCGAGGTGTAGCTGATGTGAAACTGTGAGGTATGCCGTCTGGGAGAAGAATTCTAGTGGGTGTGCTAGAGGATCGGAAGCAGGTGGTAAGAGAGGTGCAATACGGAACGCCTCTCCTGCTCCTTCACAGTCGTTGCCGGTGATGATAGGGGTATGGGTGTAGGTGAATCCTTGAGACTTTTCGAATGTCAGCCAATAAATCAAGGCTAGATCGCTTAAATATACCTCAAAGGACTGAGAGAGGCTACGCGAAACTTTGTTCCTCAGACGCAACATGGCAGCGATGTGACCCGTCCGTGCGCGGAGGTAGGCATTATCGCGAAGGTACTCAGTCGAGAGGGCTTTCTTTTGAATAGGATATGTCTGAGAACCCTTCAGAATTGCTTCGAATGTCAAGAAAAGCCGACATACATCAACATCACAATCACCAAGGATTTCAATGGCACCCTTGGAACCTTCCTGGACAACAAATTCCCATTCTTGACCGCGACCAGGAGACTTCAGGAGATTTCCTGTCAGGCGTACCGTTGTGCCATTCGTCAGCCTTCCTCTCGTGAGCAGTTCGAGAACAGACGCCAAAAAATGTACTCACCGTTTCAAAATATCTGGGGCTGTTCCCTCCTGCTTCAGCACAACCGCCTGCAGTCCTTCTGTACTTGTTCCATCGCTTATAACGGCAAAAGTAACATTTTTCTGTTTGCGGATAGACTTGACCCAGCCCGTCACAGAAGTTGATGTTATCTCCTTATCACTCGAGGAAATTAGCTGCTGAATTGTTGGTGGCAACCTAAACTGGGCTGGATGAGCAACAGTTGAATGGAGTCTGCGGAACAACATAAATTCTTCTGCGCAGACCAGATCCCGGACCGGATCGTTTGACTCTGCTACGGGCCGAAAGCGGCCCGGAACATTTTTCTCCCTCATGTGTTAGGACTTATATTGTTTTTGCAATGGCCCCACGTTCACTCCCTCCAGCTAAAAAGCGGAAAACTGATCGTGTTTCCAGACCTGCTGAACAAATAAAACATCTCGAAAATGGTCTTATCGAAGCAGCTCACGGAAACGAATCCCTCAATGCCCTCCCCGATCTTCTGGACATTCTTACAACGACGAGGGATGCACAGCTCGTTTCCAAAGCAACTTATGGCCTGTATCGGATTTTCGTTGTTATAATAACTGGTGGAAAGCTTGGTCTGGGCGGAGACGAAGCCTCGAAGCTGGTCAAGACCTGGCTCTTGGATCAACTAAATGTTTACGTTGATTTCCTTTGTGGCCTGTTGAAGGACGAGGAGAGGACACTGAGGGTGAGCTGTCGCAAACGTCACTTCTTTTTTCTTCCACTTCCCGCTGAAAAACTCCAGACTTCTGCTCTTCAGATCCTGTTCTCTTTACAAAAACACCTTTCTACATCTTCTAAATCTCAACTTCAATTTCACCTTTTTCATTTCCGTAAAATCACATCAGCGCTCCTCCTATGCCCCCCATCTCCTCGACTGGGCTCTCAAGCACCTCACGACCAGCTGCTTGATTTCGATATTGCAAACTTGTTCCACGAAACATGGTTTAGCGTGTATGATGACATACGCTGGTTTTTCCTGCGCGAATCTGTGTGAGAATTCATGCCATTCCTTTAGGAAACTTTCAACTGGTTTTAATGTACTATCAGGACACTGCTAAACGCCCATCCAGCACAACCAACACTCCCTCTTAATCTCCTCTCCATACTCGAGCAACTTACGACATTCCCAACGGAACCATCCGAAATAAACGCCTGGTGGGTCTCGGAAATGGGGATACCTCCGCCCAAATCCAGGCGATCAAAAAATAAAGAAGACGGCTCCGACTCTGATGTCGAGGATCCTAAGACTCAGAACAATGAAGGTGATGAAGATGATTGGCGCAAATACTTTGAAGATGAGCCAGTACCGCCTGAGGCACCAAAAGCCAAGACTCCAGGTGTACGCCTTCATCAGATGAACATTCACCAATCGCTGCACTCTCTAGCATCTCACCGTGCTGTGTTTAGTCGCATTTGGTTAGCTCTCCTTCCTCGGTTACCCAAAGCCACAGACACGGAGAAGCTGGCTGTACGGGTGCTCAATATCATGCATCGAGGAATACTACCACATCTTACCCGTCCTGTCCTTGTTATGGACTGGATAAGTGCATGTGTCGACTATGGCGAGTTCGAAGTCTCCTTTCGTCACACTCTCTCTCTGATGTCTAAATTGTGAAGGGGGTCCTGTTGGTTTGCTGGCACTGAACGCTCTTTTCATCCTTATCAAGGATTACAATCTGTAGGTTTTCGGGAACAAATCTCTTAACCTCCTCACACGCCCAATTTTTCATTCGATTCAGGGACTATCCATCATTCTACACACGCCTATACGCATTCCTTGATCGAGACGTCCTGCATCTCAAGCATCGTGCCCGTTTCTTCCGAATGACAGAAATCTTCCTTAATTCAACGTGAGCTTACTCTTCATTTTTTTCGATCTCTTGAACTTACCTATCTCGTTTTCAGCCATCTTCCGGCAACCCTGCTCGCATCTTTTATCAAGCGTCTGTCCCGGCTTTCCCTGTCGGCACCCCCTGCAGCTATCATCATGATTATCCCATTTACCTATAATATTTTGAAAAGACATCCAGCGTTAATGGTTATGATACACAGACCCGACGCTGGGAACGAATACGCAGGTCTGTGCTTCGCCTGTGCCATGAATGCCGAGTAAATTAATTGTTCTTCTCCAATCACTTTCACACGCTCGCCGGGCAATGGCTACACATAACTCTTCATCAATTTGTACAGATCCTTTCGTCTCGGACGAGACAGATCCCACCAGTACCCGAGCACTGGAAAGTTCCTTGTGGGAACTGATGTCCCATCGATCTCATTATCACGCCACCGTATCTACATTGTGCAAAATATTCACTGAACCATTCACAAAGCCCAGTTATCCCCTTGAAGATTTTTTAGATCATACTTATGCTACGGTAAGTTCTCTACTGCTCAAGATACAGTTGCAAAGTAGGCTTATCGGACAAAAAAAATATTCTCCTATTCCTTTTCGTTGTGTCGCGTTTTCTCGAATCCGGATAGTTGTTTGATACGGAGGCGGGTAGAAAGATAAAGAAAGAACCGGAATTAGCTATAGATCAACCGAAAGGTTTTATTTCGTTTCCGACCTCGGTCATGACTTCAGCGGAAGGGGAAGGCGGAAGTGAACTAGACCAATTGGACATAGTCGGTGAACTGTGGAGTTTTGCATAGAAGGTCATGACCATTGATGGAGAAACATTGCTTCGTATGACAGCGAGACTGTAATCTAGAAACATGCACTCCGGCCCTGCGTATTGTGTGCAATGGTCTGAGTTTAGACTTGTTCGGTTCTCGATCAAGCTCGAAGTGCAGCAGCACTTGTACCTCCCAGTATGCTTGATCAACTACGTGTTCAGTTACTCAAGTGTGAAAGCATATTGACAAAAAGTAGCTTTGGATCTATAACACTCCATCAAACCCAGATCTCTTGTCGATCTCTTGTCTCAGTGTCTGCGGGAATGTTTAAACGTATACCATTTGGGGATAGCTCAATGCGGATAAGCTTGAATCTGATGAATGCAAGTAAGCACACCTAGAATTCATTCCCCCCGTGGGAAAGAATAGATCAACCACATCGCCGGCTGAAATTTTTATTATAGTGGTTAAGCAACACTTTTTGGCAGGTGCAATTGAGCCAGTTAGTCGGTTAATGTATAACCGATGATGATTTCTTCTCTTGTTCAATGCAAAGCGCTATCCCCAGGGAGATGTCAACAAGAGATCGAGATCATCAAGTTGACGGGTGAATTCTCTTGGCGTCGTTTTCTCATTTGATACAATAAGCTCTCAAACACAAGAGACACTCTCAGATGTCATGAAAAAGTAGCGAAATACATCAAGTTTTCCGAACTTTCGGACAGATACAACACGGGTCCCGATCTCGCCTGTGCGCTGACCCGAAGAAGAAACCAGTCTCATTTGTAAACTAAAAATGAAGAACTAAGTAGTGCATCCCGGAATGCGGAGGATCCCAGAATGGAAGCTGATGGCCGAAGACCTAGAATGCCGGCCGGGCCAGGTGCGTTGTTCCGCTAGGACGTGAATCGGGATGGTTTGTTGAACGAACCATTGGGAACGGAACCGCCAAGAGTCAACCTTGTCCAGCATTTTTGTGACCTAGAGAAGCGCACTCCAAAGACTCATCAGACTTTTCTTTTTCGTCGGCGGAATGACGTCATATACTACTACTACTCACGATCATTTGCCTGAAAGCCTGATTGCAGAAGTGCAGTTCATTTATCAGTCCAAATTTTCAGACAATCTGAACAGGCTAGCTAGGCACCACAAAGGATGTTCTACACTGATCAAGAAATATTGGATGTGACGGGGAATCGGAGAACGTTCGCTTCGGCATATTTTATGGATGCCGGAAAGTAATGAGCTTGGAAAGCCGTTGTCGTGAGGGCAAAGAGAATTCTGTGGTGTTACTGGAATTCCGATTGGCTACCCTTCCGGCGCTGGGACATGTATACTCACTCATAAATGATAGCTGTCAGCGGCAGCGGGGATTGCAGACAAACAAGGTACGCGAGGTTATCATTGGATCAGGTTGCCGGAGATTTACATATGGATCTTGAATCTCAAATCTCTATATTTAAGCCCCACAAGCTATCCTTGATCCCTTGATGGCCTTGCATCCTGTATCCTCCACCCATCCCCAGCACACTGGGCCATCCCCTGACACTCAATTGAGGAGCGCCCTTAATGCAATTCAGGAAGAGTATAACGCAATCTTGGCAGACCGCGACTCCATTCTTCAAGAATCTAGACGCATCAAGACTCTCTGTCAGTAGAACATAAAGGGATCTCAGCTTGGCTCATCTTTTCTTCAGTCGAAGCGCAGGATGCGGAACTCGACTCGATGAGACAAGCGGTTCAGAATCTCAAAAAGTGTTTGGAAACTCACAGACAACATTTTGAGGAGGAACGATTGAAGCTCTTGAGCGAGTTGGAGTGCATGACTGCCGGTCTGACTCCTTCATCCCCTCCACAAAGACTCTCAACAAACCATTCATCGTTCTCGGCGTCGGTACGTACAAACTCAACCTCTTCCACGGTCCAGATATCGGAAGACAGAGACTAGCATGAGCTTACCACTACTTTCGACCAAAAGCCGAAACAACGCGTGAGAAGGTGCTCCAATGCAGATGACGACTTGTGCAAACCCAAACGAATCAAGTCTGACGATGGATCCTGCACAAACCGAGGTCGGTAGCAGAAATTGAATTTTCCCTCGCCCTGACCATCAAAGTGACTCTAGTTTCTTCGGCGTGTCATCCCTATCGACAACGAGTTCTTCCACCATGGAATTCGAAGGTCGATGTCGTTGACGCCGGCCACAGTCATGGATCAAAAAAACCACCTACTATCCAATCGCTGCCCGCTTCATCTCCGTCTTCTAGTGGCAATAACGAAAAGAAGCCTTCATTTGTGCCTTCGTTTTCACCTTCAATACATGAAGACCTCACATTGTCCAGCGTACCCCAAGGGTACCGTAAAGAATACAGTGATTGGACTGCTATTTTCAATCCTAAATTCGTTCGAAACGTAGATGTTGACCTGGTCTGGTCGATCTCTCAGCCAAGGTTTTTTTCACTCTCTCATGCGCTAGAATACCTTACTAGTTGCTACCCAGTGTCATCTGCTCTGTCCATTTCTCACCAGACGGTCGTTGTGTTGCTACTGGATGTAACAAAGCTATCTACATTTACGACATCAGGACTGGCGCCCAAGTATGGTAAGTATACCACATACAGGTTACCAGGATCCTTCATTGTTTAACTTATTCAGCTCGCTCACCGACCCGGTGCTTTCAAATACAGAGGGAGATATTTACATCCGGAGTGTTCGCTTCAGCCCCGATGGCCAATACTTGGCCGCAGGCGCCGAGGACATGAAAGTCAGGGTGCGTACGTTTCCCCGTATGCGACTGCCATTGTTGAACAATCTGGGATAGATATGGAACATCAGACAACGAACGTTATGTGACGCTTTTTCCGGTCACTCAGACGAGATCTACGCCCTCGATTATTCCCAAAACGGACAATACGTTGTTTCTGGCTCCGCGGACTGCTCTGCTGTCGTTTGGGACCTACACTCTTTCAATCACAGGTGCCTCAGAACCTCTGAATCGGCAGCGCCGAATAAAGAGTCTACCAATGCAGCAGGCGTCACATCAATTTCTATCTCGTCCTCCTGTACTTACGTCGCCGGTGGCTGCCTTGACTATTTCATTCGTATATGGTCCATGCAAACTGGAGAATTAAGGGCAAAGCTGGTAGGACATGAAAACAGCGTTTACGCTGTCAGATTCATGAATGACATGAGGGGTCTTGTCAGTGGGAGCTTGGATTGTAGTGTCAAATTCTGGGATGTTTCGGGTTTGCAGGATCCCGTGCCTGATGACAATAAGACTGCGAGATCCAGGGCAGAGCGTGGAATGGTTACGTGTCCGGTAATAAAGAGTTTCATTGGGCATAGGGTACGCTCCCTCCAGCTCGACACGCTGACATTTCATACTTACTCTCCGATAATAAAAAGGACTTCGTTTTGACAGTTGCCTGTTCATCCGACAATCGATACATAGTCTCGGGTGCCAAAGATCGTAGCATATTTCTATGGGACTCAGTCATGGGATCAGCCCGTTTCCGGTTGAATGGCCATACCAATTCGGGTGAGTTTTTTTTGTTTCATTCTTTGCGATCCGGCACCAGTAAAATATGAACTGATTTCGGTAGTCATTTCTGTTGACTTGCACGGATCAAATATTGCCACGGCAGGTGGTGACATGTGCTGTCGGATTTGTAAGTCTGTTTTGTTCCACAAGGGCGATTGACGAAGTCATATGACTAGGGTCTTTATCTACATCTTCGGTCCCACGAACTAAAGGATACTGCCCTTGACCAGTTATTCTTCCCTTCCGTTCAAGTTCACTGTATACTGAGTCACCACACACGAGTTGATAAATTCAAGACCAGCCGCTTTCAATCCACCCTCAATCACTAGATCATTCATGGTCAGCGGTGAAATCCTGTCGTTTTATGCGGATTTACTATGTTTTGTGTATATTATCACTATACAATGAAATTTCAAGTATTTGTATCTCCTAGTTCAATATTATGATTCTACAACAATGGTGGATCCAAAATCGTCTCTTCACAACCTGAAACCATTATCTTGATCATCTATCAGCCAATGACTTTTTTTTTCGAATTTTGAGTTTCTTGAATATCCAAATTGTGATCAAATCAAGAGAGAAGCAGGAATGGTGTCATAGATAGTGTGGCGACTGATGTGTGGAAGCATATACACGCACATACCTGCACTGTTCTCATCCCAGTCTGATTCGGTTCAATTGTGTTTCATATCTGCACAATGTGAACCGACCAGGATTCAATCATCTATCATTAGCGGAAAATACACACATTTAGGATAGAATCAACTGTGCAGTGAAGAGAGAGAGAAAATGAGGATTGAAAGTGGCATCGCTACTTACGAGTATTAACCGTCAGTCGTGTATCAGAAAATGTGACTGACTGATGACATGTGATGACCAGTGGCCAACCACATTACACTAATGTTTACAGTATAAGTATTTATACGAAACAATACGAAATAAGATGGAATGACATCGAAGCATGTTGTGAATGTCATTGACACGGCGAGGGAAGCATACTGAAATACACTGGCAGCCATAGAAAACAGGACTCAGTCTGGGCTACTGAATTCTAAGTTGTGACGCAGACATCAACTGGGTATCAATTATAATTATTTTATGCTGACCCAAGGTACTTGCCCTATCCTATCTATCCATTTTGGCCAGTCCAATCGGGCCATTTCACATCTGGATTATCCAAGCCATCACACACGCGGCCACCGCGGGGGAAGTGTAATTTGATACGTATGCCGCTGGAGGTGGCGTTTGATAAGCAAGAACGGAACAATAAATCAGTCAGGAGACTATCGATTGATTGTGTCACACTAATGCTAATGTCACAATCATATCATACAAATATTCCCATTCGCACTATCCTTCGCATTCTGTAAACCTGTACAGCTAGTTCTATATTTAAAACACATGCTGAATCTTGAATGCTGTTGAAGCAGAATGATACTGTCATCATAGTACAGTGCTCAGTGTCGGTTCAGCTAACCAATGACTAGGCTACAACTAATCGGGCAGTCACACGTTATATATTTATAGAGGAGACATGTGGGGGCTGAACATCCTTTGGCTATTGTCACCATGGCTAACCAACGACGATATTGAGAGGTTCATTACAGCAGCAGGCTTATTTGCTCACCATGCCGCTGTCGTGTACCATATCGCTTATCCTAAAGTTGGCAATTTCGTGAAGGACTTCAATCTATTCCTGGACGCCCTCTCCCAACCAGGAAAAATAAAACAATCATCAACATTGCCATTGTCTCAACTGGATGCCTTTTGTGTTGACATCATGACCCAGATTCCGCATGGGATTCTCCCATCTGCACAGCTCCTTCTTTGCCGTACTGTGCTTGGTCATAATTAAAGATGTAGCAGTCATCCTTTTTTAACGTTGTCACGCTTTGCGGTATCCTTGCGCTCTCTGAATCCACATTTAGAGATATCTGTCACCATGGTGACTTACATGTCGTGATCACTTACAAGGCGCTTCTCAACCCTTTCAGCTCAATCGACCCTTGTACTGACCTAACGCGGCCCTTTTCTGACTCAGGTCAAAATATTGATATTTCGTCGAGGCGAATGGCTCCGGTGCTCGCGGCGGCACCTTCCAATATGATTACCGGTAAATGAAAGAACTCTTGCGGCGTTCCACTTCTTTCTCCTGCAAAAGTCTATCTGAAGGAACCGTGAGCTTTGTAAAATTGGGCATGAGAAAAATTCGATAAAAATTCGATAATATGGTATTGGGAATTTGATATGGAGAAGCGGTGTTTCTAATTACAGCGACGGCAGAGTTCTACAAATTGAACAGGCTCACAATGTGGGGAAGAAAGAGCAAGGAAGACAGCGATGAAGACGCCGAGGAAGAGCGGCAAGGAGACAGCTGGGGAGATAGCCAGGAAAAGGGCAAAGATGCCACTGGGAGTGAAAGCGAGGAACAGCGTAAACTCAATATTGATGTTCAGGACCGGGATGGCGGCGAGAATGGCGACCGGGATGTAAATGAGGAGGAACATGAAGACATCGCCCATCCATCTGAGATAAATAGCTCGGAAGAAATGTCTATTTTTTGTTGTTTTTAATTCTGATCCTCAGCAGAGTCGTCGGCATATACATGCCAGAAGATATGGCCTGAACGAAACCTGTCAATGGTTTCCTTTCTTACATGTTACCCAGACGCGATTGATAATCTTCATAATTCTTTGATACATACATAGGAAACATCATGGCAGGCGATATATATCTCTCTACAACTTTGTCTGTTGTTTGGTAGCGTCTGTCGGGTTACCCTTCATGAAGAGGCCATGGAATCCTAAAGGAACACATCTATCCATCTCAGCTCTCGCAACCTCTGACAAATCCTTCGCATCAAGGACGACAAGCATACTCTTCTGTTTGACACCATCCAATACAACACTCAACACCACACCATCATCTTCGTCTTCTTCCTTCACACACCCAACATTCCCAGTAGCAAACTCAGAAGAATGAGGGCGTGGAACAAAGATAGGTTCACCAGTGGTGTACCCTCTCTCACCCCAAGTCTTCCAGGTTTGCGTTTTCGTATCAATTTTGACAATTTTATCGACAAATACACCTGGTGCATCAAGTTCTGCTCTGTGTGTTCCGTATACATACCGATACGGAAGGGAATATAGTTGTGGATGAATTGTCGGTAATTCGATATTAGAGATGTCGAATTCTGTCTTTGCTTCTCTGATTGGCAGAGACTTCATGTCTTGGGATGATGTGAGAGGAGATATACCGGAAAGGATGTATCGACGAGCAGAGGGAACGTCGATAGATTGACCTGAAGGATCAATAGTACGCATGTGGTCGAGATAGAGAAGGTTGAGAATAGAGTTAGTTGGATAGTGTGTTAGATCAAGTGTTATGGTGTCTTCAAAGGGCGAAGATGGGGAAGGGCTATCGTAGGCGTTGATCATATGGAAAGTGAAAAAAGCTGGTGACTAAAATGTACATCAGAAGAATAGGTTTTGCAAAACGTCTTGAGGACTCACTTTAAATTTGGCAATAACACCGCCACGTTCACGAGAGATAATGTAGAATAAGGTATCTCGTTTGGTATCCCATGGTTTCAAAGACGACAAAATGTCTTTGTACTGAGGAGAAGAAGCGCCGCTATTCAAAAAAAGTTGTCAACACCAAGTTCAATAATGACAGGGTCAAGGACGCACATATTGTAATCGGACTGCCAAATGGTCAAAATGACATATTTCTGCGTTATCGCGAACGAATGCACATACGCCATCGGCGCATCCGTAATCTCAGCCAAAATATCAACCGTCACCTTCGCCCCAGGTTCAGGACTTGGTGTGGCTCTGAAAACTTTATAAACCTTCCTAGGCATAAACTCCTGAACATAGTTGAAATATTCCCCAGTGACGAGGTCCCTGCATGAATGTGCAGCGCTGAATTGACCACCGAGTCGAGGGTCAAGACGGGCATAAGTAGTTTGTTCAAGGGGTTTGAGGGTGTCAGGATCGAGGACCTGAAGTCTGTTACCATCGGTTTTGGCTACAAGGTAATGTAAACCTATCGAGGCAGATGATTTAGTAGCGCTGTGCGAAGAGAGTCCAGGGATGTTGGCTGAGAGCGTGACACTGATGTTCTCGGTATCCGATTTGTTCGTTACCAATCCAGCGTCGGCATTTGCATTGGTTTTAGCAGTGGAGACGAAGGCAGTGGAGAACTTCTGAAACAGCTTCTCACACGGGTCTTCCTGCTTGCCGAAGGTCGTAGCCGGAACTTGCCCGAGTTGCTGGATTCGAGCGATTCGGCCATCAGTTGATGAGCGGCTGGAATAGTAGACTTGGCCTTTGGGTGTGATTTGGAAGTGGTGATTCATTCCAAGACCATCAAACCAGTGAGAGACATTAACTTGTGGTTTCGGTGGGGAATTGTCGTTGGATGGGGTAGGTTGGACGCGGAAGGTACCAGGACCTGTACGGAAAAGAGAGCCTGATAGCCATGATGGTATTCGGCCTTTAATAGAAAGAGAGATAGGTTCATGTTGAGGCTGGGCGTTTTCGAGACCGGGAGCGGCCCAGGAATGCTTGGGCGAGGATGACATGATGGTGCAAGACTGTGCGGATAACGAGCATTATAAGCAAACTGCTTGGAGATCCTGATCAGATTGATGCACTGCACAGGACGGAAATCAGTCTCGCCGATGAATGGAGAATTCAAAACGAATTCAAAACATGATGTTATTTGGGTACTAATGGACAAAATAAGGTCAGCCATGAGCTACGTATATCCCCGATTCGAGAAATACATTGAACATTACAGAAAGGGACACCAAGGATACAGATTTCGTATTGGCGGCAGCGTGTAGTGCGCGCCTGGCCCTTTCGAAGGCAAGATGCGAGTTTTGCAAACCGACAGGCTAATTACGACCCCTTCCGCGGCCTCTACCCCTTCCACGTCCACGATCTCCACCACGTCCACGTCCCCGTGCGCGAGCAGCTTCTTCCTTTTTGCGGCCCTTCGGCTTGGGTGCGTCATCAACGAGCAGAGTGTCCAATGGGAGAGCATCAGGAAGAACAAAGTATCGAATAGTGTTTCCACGGATGGATAGAGAATCCAGGTTCTGGGGATCGCGGTTGCGCGTCATCATTTTCACAGTTTTGAGATGAGTGTTCATTTGCATATCCACGCCTGGCACACATCCGTCAACTTGGGCTCGGTAGTTTTGGGAAAACATACCAGTGATGGTTCCATGGACAACGGAGCCATTCTTGAGTTCGATCGTCACCGTCTCATTGTTCAGTTTCATCAAAAATCTAGTAAGAAAAGAATGTTAGACGAGTGTGACTGTGCGAGACATGAAAAGCAGTCCAGGGACACTCGAAACTCAACAAGAGTCCAACTAACCTCTGGACGCCATTGAGAATAAAAACCGCACCAGAAATACACACCTGACCAACTTCATCCTGGGTCCGAGCGAGTGAAAATGGTCGTTGTCGCCGTCTGCAGTATTCTGCCCAAATTGACAGATTGAATCGGAGTTCGAATTATAGATATTATGGATCTGGAATTCATCTTGAAAAACGACTAATACTAAACATCATATTAAGACACAACGTTGCCATGGCTAGAATATCAAGGCTGAAACCGTTGCTCACGCCTGATACATCCTAGAAATAATTTGTCATTGAGTATATTATCGTAACCTGTGTGACAACTCAGCTTTCCAATCATGTGCCGCTGTGTTGTGATCACGTGTTCAACGCGATCTCGAGTCGTATTTGTGCTCCGCCGTCAGCCAATTTCGCTAAACATAAGAACAAAGTCTCTACAATACAACTCTGAGCTGCCCTCAATGGCTTCGCATAGGATCAAGATTGCTGCTCGTCTTCGTCCTCCGCTTCCAGGGGAAATTACAGACCGCGACATTGCTGTTCATCACTCTTCTGACGAATCTATCGACTCTGTTGATGGAAGCTATATATCAGTAGTCAACCCTCGGGACGCCTCACAAATTTTCAAGTTTGCGTAAGTGCTTCTGTACTCGTTTTTAACCATTATAGTCTCTCAAGAGAGAAAAAAAACAGATTTTCCAGCTGCTATGGCCATGATTCTACACAGGAGGAGATTTTCATTAATGATGTAGAGCCATTGCTCGACCTCGTGTATAGCGGTGTTGTCAGTGTCACAAATTTCATTGTTTGAAGATATACGGCTGAAAAACCTCTTCAAGACTGTAACCATATTCGCGTACGGTGTCACTTCTTCCGGAAAAACACACACGATGCAAGGCACAAAAGCAGAACCCGGCATCATCCTTCGTACAGTGCAGGTGTGCCTCGTCTTCATTTTCCTCCCACTTGATTCACTTGGTTATTTTATGTGTTGTAGGCTCTTTTCGACCGGCAGAGTCAATATTCGCAATATCAGCTCTCGTTCTCAATGTCCTACATGGAATTATACAAGGATGAGCCTTACGACCTCCTTGTCGTTCGTGAGAATGTATGAATTTGGTTCCTTGACTAGGTCATCCTACTTCATCTCTCTGTTTTTGCTTTCTCTAGGCTCCTAAATTGCCCGTCCGTGAAGATGGTAATGGCATGGTCTTTGTTGCCAACCTCTCTTCATTATATATTGGGTCAGTAACTGAATTCGAAACTATCTACAAGTAAGTCCGCCCTCTTGCGAATGGTGGTTGACTTACACTAATTTTTGCATTTAGCCAAGCGACGAAAAATCGCTCAATAGGGGCTACCAATCTTAATCGCGCTTCCTCTCGCTCACACGCCATTTTGACAATTGAAATCACAATAGATGATCCATCTGAGCAAAAAAGTCAGTCAATCTCCTTTTTGAAAGCTCCCGCTCAACTTTCAAGCTAGCATTGACCGGGAAGATCAACCTCGTTGACCTGGCTGGATCTGAAAATAACAAAGTACTTGATCATAATGCGCATCTCGACCAGAGCTCACCTAGAGTCTGTACAGCTTACCGGTAATGATCCTTCCCGAATGGCAGAATCGAAAGCCATCAACCAATCTCTCAGCGTGCTCGGTCAAGTCGTACATTCCCTCAATCAAGGCGCTGTCCGTTTGATTTTCCTGCATGGCATGCTTCCTATTTCTGACGGACCTTGATTCGTAGGCCCGCATACCCTACCGTAATTCAAAGTTAACACGATTGCTTCAAGATGCCCTTGGAGGTTCCTCTGTGGGACTGCTTATCTGCAATTTAGCCCCCGGAACCAAGTTCCGACAGGACACCCTAAATACCCTTAAGTATGTGGTGCTGCTCGAATACGCCGTATATGATATCTGGCTAACGGGTTTTGATAGCTTTGCAACGCGTACGAAGAACATTGAGAACAAACCCATTATCAATGAACGCGGTATGAGCATACAGACTCATTCATTCATTTGAATACTCGCTCAAATTTTCATTAGATAACCGGCAAGCACCTAGGCCTCATTTTGCTGCTCCTCCTGCACCAAAACCCGCACCAACAATCCTTCAAACGATCAACACGGCGGGTTCCTCTTCATCTATGAATATATTAACGAATGTTGCTGTTACGGCAGTTGGCAAAGCACGCGCCTCCCTTGGTCCGAATATAAATGCACCTCGCTCCCGAGTGCCGCGTATCTCCAATGTGGGTATAGGCGGAACTGTCTACCAGAGATTTGCGCTTCCAGGAGGACCTTCTGGAGGCGGAAGAAGATTATTAGAGAACATTGACGAGAAGCCTGTCATAGGTGGATTCGGAGGATTAACAGAAAAGGACATCGAAGAGAAGGCAAGTTTCCTTTTGTTATTTCGATCCGAGTCCACCAGGTTGCTAGATTTGTGGCTTTTCATGAGCTTTCTGTTCCTGATGTCCATCTCTGGCAATCTCTCGGTCGTGAAATTACCATATGCCCTTATCTTTTCCTATGACACTCTTGTTTTCCTGTTCATGACAGAGTGCCGCTGCGATGCGGAGAGTCGTACTCTGATATGCTTGAACTTCCGTATCTGTTCCTAGGAATGACAGCAACCATAAATAGGTTGGTTGTCATACAGACACTTTGCTCGAGCCGTGTCGCAGGGATACCCGGAGTGTTCTCAAAGGGTAATCACATTCCTATGTCCTCGTTCAACATTTTGTTTTTTCATTGACGTGATTTGCTACGGTATGGTTGTTTGTTTTGGACGATCAATTAATTGTTCCATTTATAGATTCTGAGAGTCGTGGAAGCAGAAGTTGCAAAGCGCTTAGCAGTCGAAAGGGAGAAAGAGGAAGCTAAAAGGATCGCGAAGGAGAAAGAAGAGATTATTCAGGTCAACCACTCTCTGGCTGAGACAAGTGGACTGTTACCCTCGGGTGTGCTCACGCCTTTGTTGAAGAAGCACAAGGATCTGGACGATGAACTGCGTGCGAGGTTACAAGAGCTGGAGCGGAAGCTGTGGGTTCTTAGACCTTTGTTTCCTTACTAAACACTCACCGATGTATCATCACCAACTCTGATTGGCAGGGAGCAAGGTCATAAGGAAACCTCACTTGTAGATGTACTCTCGCCAGTTTCCAAGAAAAAAACAGGGAGAGCGTATGTCTCCCTTGCCCGCGCCTACTCCGAAAAGTTGGTTATCTCATTGCCATTCATATCCTGGTACTAAGTCGACTGATCATGAAACTCAGGGGTAAACTTGAAGATGCACTGGAATTATATCGTCGAGCGGAGACCTATGTGCCAGACAATATCAAACTTAAAGAGAGGTGGATACACTTTGTCATTCGAGTTTTTCTCCTGAAACTCGAGAGCGAACAACGGCATCTCTGACAGACAATAATTTTTTGTTTGTTTCCTAATCCTTTCTGGTGTTATTGTTATTTCTTTATGCCGCGAATCACGTCTGTGCCCTCACTGCAGCTGTTGCCTCGTTCGCTCTCCCTCTCGGTCTCGTCTTCTTTACTTGGCTGCCATTCCAACTCATTGTGAACTCGGCACTGACTGCCCCAATAGGATTATTGAGCTGGACTGGGCGGTGAAAAACAATAAAGACTTTGTACCAACACCGAAACATCCACGGAGGGAGAGGAAGAAGGAAAAGAAGGGAAGCGTGGAAGACTGGATGGCTAAGACTAACACACCAGGTCCGGATGGAGAAGAGAGTGACTACGGTTTATCAGGTATGGAGATGCGGATGGACGAGAATACGAATTCTATTTCTCAGAATCATGCACACCACCACAAACTTGAAGGTTCGTCGGCGACGGAGTTCGGTGCGGAGATCACCAATACTACTTCTCATGGAAACCATACGATATATGGAAGACATGTTACTGCCCTACCTGGTTCAAGTCTGAGATCATGCAAGCGCTTGTTTGCTATTGTCGAGGACGAGAATGAGCACGATGAGGATAGAGCAAGTGAGACAAGGACGCCGAAGAAGGTTAGGGTAACCGATCCGAAAGATAATTTGGTGAGTGAGGATGAGGTGGAGGTGGAGGTTTGGAGAGAGGAACTTTTGCCTGTTACTATGAAGGAAGCTTCGTAGGCGGTTATGACAATTTGGGCAATTGGCGACTGGTGTCTTGTGCGTTTCCTGTGTAATATAAATTATATCTCTGATGTTACTGGCTGGAGCCTGTTTCCTTGTGCTTTGAGATTATCATGGCTTCCACCTCATCATACGGAAAGTTTCTTTCTTTGATGTAGCGGTGTTGTAATCTGATTATCGAGCCTCAGGAATATTGTCGATCTCAATGGGTATGTTTGGGAGTGGTTTAAATGATAATTTCTGTACAATGTGCAATATATTTACCCCAAACCGACTGGCTTACTTATGTAGCATGACCTCTTGATACCTTGACAGTGAGAGATCTCCAACGTGCGTCGTGCTAGAGTGGTATTTTCGCATCGACAGGTCCTGGGAGTCAACAACCCTTAATAGGTAATCCAAATCACGGTATGAATTGGTTCTCGTCCAATCATAAAACATATGCTTTTGAAGCAATGCATACAATATTACTTGGTCATTCGAGGAGATGGATTCCCACAGGAACCAAACTCTAAATTGTGCGAAATGTTGATAATGCAGTGTTCTCTCTCTTTCTCTCGTTGACTAATGCAAGCCAATTGACTTCCGGTTCATCGTCGATAACCCCACTCCAGTCGAAACAATGTCCACAACTCCTACGTTTGTGTTTCATACACCTTTATCACCGATAGAACAGCAAGTCAAGACGCATGCTATTCTGTCTTCAATCGGCTTCCTTGTGTTGTTGCCTATTGGTGCACTAGTTGCTAGATACTCGCGTAACTTTACAACCAAGTGAGTTCAGTTTCTGAAACTGATGAGATCGGAAAGCACCTGCAGAGAGAAAGAATGTCCATGTCCTTACAGGGACGAGATTTCTCAGTGTCAGGGCTCAGTCCGCTATCGCACTGTTCAATTTGTGGCGCTTGTCCATAATACCGTGAACAGCATTGTGACTTTATCTATCTTCAGATGGTTACTACCCCACTGGATAATCCAGTTTGTCATTGCAGGACCTATTATCTTTGCTGGATGGGCTTTGGGTTACAAGAGTGCCCAGGTGCTTCAGCCCGTACCACCAACTCATTTTTTTGATACCCACCTGAAATGTGGGCTGGCCCTTCTTATACTTTATCTCATTCAACTCGTCCTTGGCTTATCCGCTCATTTCTTCAAATTTCGACATCAACTACACGGACATCGTGCTCCACATAATTACATTCATGCTGCTGTCGGGATTGCTATCTTCATCCTAGCAGCATATCAGGCACGTCACTTTTTCTTTTAGAGTCGAGCACTTGACTTTAAAACCAGCGACCTTCACGCGTTGACCTTGCTAACCCCGTGCTTGCTTAAATAGATGCATTATGGCCTCTACACGGAGTGGCCGATAAGAACTGGAGGGTTACACGTAGTTCCTTCTGCCGCAAAGCATGCTTGGATTGCACTCATCGTGGTACGTGAACTTTCCAGTTCATCAGTTTGTTCAATGCTTATGAGCGGCGTCGGTTATAGATTTTCTGGGTGTTATATGCTATGGGTCTCAGCCTGTTGCCCAGACAATTGCGACGAGAAAGTCAATGGAGAGCGAAGATGAGCTCGGAGGAGCCAGACCATATCAATTTGGAAAATGAGAATAAATTGGCGTAGTACGGCTATCTTATATGAAGACGACACTTAGAGAGGAACATTTAGTAAGATGACAGGCTGTAGTATAGATAGCCGCTTATCGCAACAGCCATGAATGTGTTGCGATCGCAATCGAGAGCATTCTTACGTACCGTCGATGATTAGTAAAAATCCTCGAGGATCGGAACTGGAGATGGAAAGACCAGACACTAGTACTCGTGCAAGACAACAACGTAGTCGAATCATCTATGATATTGGTGGACAATCCTGGGCAAAAATTCATGATGGCCATCATCGTACATTATGACAAGAGACGGACTTAGGGTGAACAACAGCTCCAACATTCTTGGTTGAATCAGAGGCAAGCTTAGTTGCCTATCAGTGTAAGAGCATGGTGAACTCCCATCTGCATGCATGAACAATTGACCCCAGGAAATCGATATTCACAAAGTTTAGAATATCCTAGTCACATCGAATCCTCAATGCAGGTTTGGAGATCCTTGCGTTCAAAGTTCGTTCAAAGTTGACTTGACTGTCTCATCCAAAATGAGAGTTTACGGTGAGCCAACGCTTATTGCATCCTCGCCATTCTAAATAAGTTACCCGAAAAACCTCGACCAGCATCTGAACAAGATACCATCCATATCAGACACTGAGATCGCACCAACAGAAATTATAAGACT
>Ga0157357_1000192_pt1 | contig 25189 bp, 37 predicted proteins | sample AttcapACBM1_FD_111485 | JGI IMG/M metagenome (GOLD analysis project Ga0157357, IMG submission 111485) | Fungus gardens microbial communities from leaf cutter ant in Botucatu, State of Sao Paulo, Brazil - Atta capiguara ACBM1 | ecosystem: Host-associated > Fungi > Mycelium > Unclassified ... | reverse complement strand
GTTCACCTTTCAGCGCTCCTACTCAAATTGCACCCTCTACATCATCTGGAGGAACACTTTTTACCATTGGAGCTGCGCCTCCACCTCACCCCGGCCGTCCAATCAAGAAACTTCCGAACCGAGCGCGTATCAGGCGGTGATTGTTCAATCAATGAACAGGATCCATGGATCTAACCTACAATTTCAATGACGCTTTTGCATTTTATTCCTGTCTGAATCTCTAAAGGAGTATCGTTTCGTTTCAGCTGTCCCTCGGTGATTTGTTGCCCACCCTCGATTGTACTACTACATATTAGAGCTTTGTAGGCTCCATTGCATGCATCCTTGGCTGAAGGCCGAGATATATCATTGCTTTCGTCCTGTTGTGTTTTTTCAGGCATCTGATTGGGTTAATCTTGTGGCTCAAGGCCACACTTTTTATTTACAGAAAGTAGCCCACGATTTCCGACGTCCTTTTTCTCGTACTGTTTTTTTCTACGCTTTCTCGTCAAGCACTATAATATATCTGAACAATTTAGTGCTATCTCGTTTGTTTACTGATTACTATTTCTTTCTCCACTGGCTACTTCCCGCTAGTCATTTGTCTTGAACTTGAAAATTTCTCAGTTTAGAGTCAGTTTCGTAAATTGATGTGCTGTCTATCTGCTCTCGTGAGACCCCTGAGATGAGTTCAACGACCCAATGGACGGAACGAACGAATGATCATGTTCGTTCAATTTTTCTGTACATCTCGTACATAGAAACCCTTGGATTTTGCGAAGTGCGATATCGGTAATATCCACAAGGATTGAGAATATCTAAGGCATAGACCTGGGGTTCACAAAATAAAATAAAATAGAAATAATCTACATCTCACCCTGTCCGATGTGTTGATTTTTTTTTCTATTTTTATTTTATTTTATAGGTGCGTCTGATATGGGATCGACTATGGTAGAATTTCGAACTTGATGGGAAGGGGCAGAGGTAAGTTAAGATTGTGGTAGGGGCAGAATTTGAGAATGGGTCGGTTATAAAGGGGGAAGCGCAACTGGTAGGAAAAAGGCGTAGAGGCCGGTCAAGTTGGGAAAGCGGCTGTTTCGGAGTTGAGTAAAGGAGTAGAGGCGGGTGGGTGTGTTGACGAGGTGAGTGGTTGATTTCTACAAGCTGTTGTAAGAAAAAACTGGGCTGGCAAGTGCAGTGGATTACAAGACCAGATGATTATTTTCAATGGGGTTTGCAGAAGCCAAATTTCAAGAGCGGACACTAGATCATTGCCGATATATATAAATATTGGACCTGCATTATTATCTAAGTATGTTACAAAAACTACACTATAGATCATCGATTCCAGGAGAGAAGGGACATATCTCCAAGCCGTCTAAGGAATGGGGATCAGCAAAGGGGCTGATGGAAGCGTGATTGAAATCTTACCTTGGCTTGATTAAATGACGTGCCGTGCCGAGGATGGCGATGAGGATAAAGAGCGCTGATGAGGCAACATATGCCCAGCCGAGGAAAGGATTCTTGCCACCTATCCAAGACACAGTGGAAATGACAAAGGACTTTGTACCCCTGTAAGACAAGACGGGGAAGTCTGGAATGAATGACAGTGAGTGAGATTGGAAAAAAAATCCTTGTGACGCACTTAAGCCGATGACAATCTGGTAAGTTCCTGATTGCATCGTGTCAACGTCATTTCTCCCATAAAGTTTTGTGAAGCTGGGAAGGCCAGCTGTACGCATCCAGTTCTGAAAGTGTTCGTCCTCCTGCAGATTGGGCATGTTGGTCTCGTTGTAGCCCTGAGGGAAGCGGAGGTGCCAGTTTGGAGGAGGCATGATCTCACTGTAGCTTGAGTAGCCATTGCCAGTCTTGGTGGGATCTGCGACATACTTCCTTCTCTCCCCGTCCCAGGCAATGCCCTTTTCGGAGAATGGATATGGCTGGGGTTCGGATGAGTCATTTGAATTCTGCAGTGTGGGTGTATAGAATGTATCTGTTCTCCAAGTTGAGAGCTGTGCTTCCGGAAAATGAGAGTGTGTGTGAAAACAGACCATTGAATATGGAGTTGGCGATGAGTCCACAAGGATAGATGGAGATGTTTCCGAAGAGGCCGGCGGCGCCGAGTGGGTCGCAGTCACTGTTGTTGAGAGAGTTGGGACTGACGTATTTTCCCTGGAGCTGGTCAGAGTTGAGACTCTTGACATAGCGACGGTGGTTCTGGTAGAAATTGGTAAGACCGTAATAGAAGAAGACGGGGGCTTGGAGGTCGATGGGAATATTGAACTCGACGATACACTGGCGCTGGTTGGAGGGGTCACTGAGGCCAGTGTCGGGGATGTAGGCGTAGCGAGGTGAGGGTGGTACGATGCTGTCGCTGCCGGCCTTGAGATGGTAGCTGTACTTGTTTGAGGGGAGAGGGAACCAGTTGAGGGAAGCATTTGACGAAGAGCCCTGGAGGTTCTCGCATTGTGTATAGTCAAAGGAGATTTCTGAGACGAGGGAGGAGCCCCAGATGAGAAGACCACCGATGGGCGCAAAAACAAAGCCGATGAGGAAGAGAGTCGGCAGGACGGTCTTTGGAGTGAGGATTGGCTGCCATGCCTTGAGTCGTTGCTGCTTGAACGCGGTGTCTAGAGAACGATGATGATGAGCAGAGAATGCGCACGGGCCACAGCAGGCTACTTGCTTGCAGGCTTGCGCCATGCGCCATTTTCCTTTTCCTTGGATTTGGAGTCGTTTTTTTTTCTGCGGCTGAAGAGACCCATGAGGAGGAGGAGAGAGGAGGCTAAGCTTATGTAAGTAAGTCAGTGATTCTGAATCAATCTGTCATATGTAAGTAAGTGAATCAATCCGTCATATCATCATGGAATTGTTGGAGGCGAGCGGACACTCCCTCGTCTCTTTCCGTGCCATGGTCCAGGACACTTCAATTTCACCCGAGTTCTATCAGGACCTCGACGGTAACATTGTTGAGCGCACCGTTCTCTGGGCTGTTTCCGTTCCAGGAGAATCGTCCTGGTGTTCTTCCTACCCTGGTATCCACAGTCTCGCACGTCCTCATAAGTATCCCATACCTGACACACAGCATACCGGCCTCCAGGTCAAGGTGCGGAACTATCCCAAAGTGCTCATGGTGGTGGTTGACCCGGCAGCAGATCTACGACTCTCATCTAGCTCAGGGTATCCAGCCAACAGACATCCGTACTTTTGTCGGGTATCTGTCCACAGATTAGTAAAGAATCTCGCGGTCGTCGTTCCCCTCTGTTTTTTTTTCTGACATCATTCTAGCCCAAGCGTAGCCTGTGATGATTTCCAAGAACCTGAACTGCTTCCAACTCTTCACGTTCTCTCTATTCGCGAAACGCCTCCGCTCATCATCCCTCGCACTTTTCCTGCATCGTTTGCTCCAGGTGTCCGCACTGTTCGAAACCATCTCCTCGATTGGATCGCAAACGAAGCATTGGGTGGCGACAGAGATTCCGCAGAATGGGTCCTGCTCTCTGCCATCTCCAGAACGTACGGCAGATCCAGCTGTCCACTCAAATCTCTTTAATGACTTGACAGGCAATCGAGGTCTCCACCCATCCACCCTCCTTCTCTCACTCTCTCCTTCTTCCCCTCTCCAGCCCCTTCTTCTTTATCCACCACGCCGGCTCTCCAACACGTCCTCGCTCTCGTCTTTCCTTTGCTGACAACTCTCCCATTAACCCTCGATATTCTCAATCACACTCCCTTTCACCCTCAAAATAAGAAAGAAGACCAAGACCTCCACAGTGGATGGCTTCAGGTCCCTAAAGGCTCGGTCTACCTGGTCACAGAAGCAGGTATCACACAAGGCCATGTCTCCCCAATTGGCCTTGATAATATCCGGACTCTGCAGGATGCAATCAGTAATCAGATTCTTGATTATGAGTTCCCCTTCAGCCGGTTTCAGTTCACAACCGATCTGAGCTTTGTGATCCTGACAGAGGGAAAGAAGAGCGCTTTTTTTCAAGTTGAGCGACTATTTTATTTTTCTACTTCGACGTGACTGTATTGAGCTTGCCTTAGACAACTGTGAATGTTCCATTGAACAAGGTCGATGCCAAGGACGGTGATCTTTATAAGCCTCTTCATCAGATCAAATTACCGGCTGACGAGGTACTCGATCAGTGGAGAAGTCTAGTCGGTGGAAGCAAGGTTGGTCAAACTTCCATCAGCGATGAGACTGCCCAAGTGTGTTGATTCATTCACACCACGAACGCGCTCGGAACATTGATCGACCTCTGCAGTTTATTCAAGACGATTTCGTCAAGGAACGTAGAGCTTCAGCTACCACGGGCCATGATGAGAAGAAGGAGCCTGTGATAACCTCAGATGATCTGGTTCATTGGATGATAACCGCTAGGTTGGTCAAGTTTTCACGAGATCTAGAGTGTAAGCGGTCTTTTTGATGGTCCATGATAGACTCTTGGCCTTGTCTTATCATGAACAATTTGTGACTAAAGAAATTTGGGAGGAGACGAAAGCCTTGGAGGCAAGGAGAAAGGCAAGAATGATAATCTGAATTTACAAATCGCAACACTATTCGACGACCGTTTACGATCTTCCGAGACCCCACCTGTCAGCTTCAAACCAGATACCTCCTAGTTCTTGTATAACCCTGACCAACAGGTCTTGAATGGCTTGAACGTCTCTACCACTGCCCTCAAGGTAATACTTGATCTACATCCCAAAATAAAAAGTCAGTGATCTGCTGGTGTCTCGCTCCAAGCATAGCAGATAAATACTTTCGGTTCGGTGCCACTTGTGCTAAGTACCAACCATGTCAACACAAGATGTCAACTTTCATCAAGAAAAAGTAAACAGACCGAATTGTCAAAACAAATTTCATTCCTTCTTTGTTCTCTGCTCTGAACTGTATCATGTGTCCAGAAGAGAGAGGAAGAGAAGGTTGATATGTAGGTGGGTTTGTGCTATCGTAGCCCGTTGTAAGGTCGACGATGGAAGTAATAGTGAGATCTGCGATTTTTTTGGGGTATGATGGAGAAATTGACGATTGAATTTCGCTTGCCTGGGGAGTAATGAAGCGGAAATTGTGGTGGATGGAGGGAGGGAGGGAATGCGTACATTGTCAAAGTTTCGAATACGACTGAAGATGAGGTCGATGGTTGGAGGATCGTTGCAAATAAAGTAACCGTTGTTTGTCTTTACAAGAGGGTAAACACAAGATAACGCAGTGAGTTGAGTGAGATTACCTGGAAATAGCCATATCTGTATCAAGTGAGATGTGTGAGACGTGAGTAGAGATCCAAGGGAATGAACATCAAGAATCTACTTTTCATAAAGACTCTGTAAATGTCCCTTCAACGTCTTACCCTGTGCATTTAACGCTACTACGAGCTGAACAAAAATCATCTGGATAGGTTTTTCCCAGCCATGAATACCGTATCAGCAACGACAACAGTGTTATTTTCTCACCGTAGCAGCAACCCCATCTTTATCCCTTACTTCATCTCCAAACATAAACCCAATAGCTTCCTCATATCCAAATGGCACCACGTACCCCTCTTTGACCAAATTCAAACACGTGTTCCCTATATACTTGAATCCAGTCAAACATGAGGCGAATTTGAATCCTTCAACTTGAGCCATTGTTTCAATCATTTTAGAGCTGACAATGGATGCGACCATGGCTAATTTTGGGAGAGGTTTATTTCCAATTGCGGTGGATCGTTCAAAGGTGGCGAGAATGTGAGAAGCAAAGAGAGAGCCTAGTTGGTCACCTGTGAAGATGGTCCACTGGCCAGAGGAGGGACTGTTACGAGGGAAAGGGGAGGAGGGGGAGGTCACCAGTGGAGATTCATCACAGGTGGACAACGTACTCGCGTTCTGCGCCAGCGAATCTGTCAGAATCCGGGTCCTGTGCAAGCACATAGCTTATATCCTCTCGCTCGGCTGTGGCAAGTGCGAGGTCCTGAAAATGGTCGCTCCATACGTGGGCTTAAAGCAAAGGAAGCGCAAGGAATAGGCTTACTAGTGCCCCTTTCTCCTCAGGATTGGGAAATTTGACGGTAGGAAAATCTGGATTTGGCTGTTGTTGTTCCTTGACGGGGATGTAGGACGCGAATCCGAATATTTCGAAGGCGCGCTTGATGTAGGGGTCGCTAACACCGTGCATGGATGTATTAACGAATCGCACAGGTGTAGTCTCGTTGAGTTTTCTTGAATATTTTTAGCTTGTATTGTATCCGCGGTTATATGGAAGGGCATCTTACCGGTCAACAAGAAGGTTTAGAAGGGAAGTGAAGTATGCATCGTGCATTGCCTGTGTTACATCTGAAGAGAGAGAGGATGTGAAGACATCGGTCTCCCATGTCACCGGTGTAAGATTAGCAGCGATAGACTCGGACATTCCGTAATCGTGAGGTTCAATAATCTGAGGAAACGTCTTAGTACCCTGTCGAACAATCTACAGTAGAAGACTGACCTGGACTGCATTTTCCCAATATACCTATCGAGAAGTTATTGTATGATCTTCTGGAGATGGATATGCATACTTTGTAGCCATTGTCTTCCTGTACCCAGGTCAGCTGGGATTTCCTTGATTGTCAACTGAAATGTGTATTACCTTGGGATTGTGGCTCGCTGGAAAGAATGTTAAGATTATGTACAGCAGTCAGGTTGAGATGATCAAACCAGTAATCATGATACCACATGCTGCATTCTGGATTTTAACGGTGAAAGGGACCCTGAACGACAGAAGTTGTTATACATGAGCGATCTTACCGAAAAGTAGTCTCACATAGGAGTATGAACTATACCCCGGAGTAGGTACACCTTCATGCCCTTTGCCAGAAAGGCGGCAGCAGTTAACTTTGCCCAATGCTCTGAGTTATGTCGGTGATCGTGGCCTACGACCACACCCCGGGAAAGGGCATCTGGCAATTGTTGGATCACATATGAGGCCACTCCCTGGATGGTGATGTCACATTCTTGTGGTCAACCGCGTCCTGAGGAACTGGATACCTGCGACGCTTGGATTATAATCAAGTCTTTCCGTATTGTCAGAATTTGATTTGTTGATGGTCATGCTTTCAAGAACTTTCACCGTTCATTCGCGCCCATCCTGCTTCCATTTTGCCTCGTAGTCCTAAGTTCTGTCGTTGATCTGCAGGCTGATTGACACCTCTGATGGATCTTACCCGCAGTTCCAAATTGAATTCGTTTCCTTCATTTTGTAGATGAGACACAAAAGACGAAGGTAAAAAAAAAAAAAAAGAGAACCTCATCCGATTTTCAAGCTCCTTCACATTGCCAGAGTCCCATAATTTCTGGATCTCTGCGCGAGTAATCGGGTTCTGCAGATATAGTCAGGGGAGTTGACGGACTTCATGCAAGTCCATATGCTGACACGGTCGAGCGCCAACCACTGAAATACTAGTTGTGAGAGTTCCGTCATGGTATGAGGTGGAACTCGAAAGAACTGATTTGGAAATGGCGTGAGTTCGACTTGCCCTCAACAGGAAGCGGGCATATTCGAATTTCTTATAGATTCAACCGAGGCAAATGAACAGGAGGAAGCTATATATCTATATATCGGTTGTCATGGTCATAATAGAATATCGGCCGCAGGGATATGGGTCGTTGTTTATCGTTGACCTCCAAAATAAATAATGTGCTTTTTACAAATTTCCTCGTTGTTCCCAAACCCATGGCCTCACGGGCTCGCCTACCTAGAGTCACTCTTGCTAATCTCAGTCCTGCAAAGGGCTCACAACATAGCGTCAGTCTCCTGACGTACCCGCTGCTGCGTTAACGTTCCTCATCAGCATTCCATAGCAAAAACGGGTTGGCCGTGGCCAAGGTTCAGGATATGGTCGAACAGCAGGTCGTGGTAATAAAGGTCAAAATTCACGCTCTGGTCGAGGACCAGGAGTTGCCTTTGAGGGTGGTCAAACACCCATTACAAAGTTGTTCCCTAAACGGGGTTTCGTCAACCCTAATGGGAGAACGTATGCGCCTGTGAACCTTGAACGGATACAACATTGGATAGACCAAGGCCGATTGAAATCTTCTCCAGAAGAGCCTATCACTGCAAGAGAACTGTTGCTGAGTGGTTGTGTTCATTCAGTGCATGACGGAGTCAAGATCCTGGGAGACGTGAGTTATTTTGAACGCCTGAACTCAAGTTCTTTGCTCATTGCCCTTAGGGTGCCGAGCTTTTGAAGACCCCCTTGTATGTTGTGGCGTCAAGAGCAAGTCAGAGCGCTATCAAGGCTATTGAAGAGAGGGGTGGGAGGATTGTTTGCAAGCATTATAATGAACTCGCACTCAGAGATTGCGTCCAAGGAAGGACGGACAGAATTTCTGCTGCACCAACACGTCGTGAAGACATCGGCAAGTCCCCCGATTGATGGTTGCATGGTATTTGACTAAATGTCTTCTACAGAGTGGTACAATAGACGGAGGAACCGTGGCTACCTAAACATGACCACGCTCAATTCACTGACCAATATGCCCTTTGCAGAGAACCATTGGCACTTGTTAGCCCAACAGCTTGGTAAATACCGCAAGCAGAATTTCGTCAAGCAGAGTAAGTAATGTAGCAAATTACCACTCTGATAATGAAAAATGTTACGTCTCCATCCTGTCTGGCGAGATACTTTGGCTGCGCGAACGATATGGTGACCTTGATCCAGAACGAGAACGTGAGGGACTTCTGGATATATATCTGGAACCAAGGCTGCCGCTGTGTGACCTCGAAGGGCTTCTACTTTCACTCCTGCTCCTACTTCTGCCTCTGCTCTCACTTCTAGCTCTGCTGCTTCCTCTGCTCCTACTTCTACTTCTGCTGCTAGCTCGGACACTCCCATTTTCATCACCACCCTCCATTGCATCTAGAAGGCGACTTTTCCGCGGGCCTAGTTCCCCAGTTTCTTCCAAAATTTCTCTTTTTTGTAATCGTGGCATAACGATGTCGCATACTCGTTCTTCGGTCAAGAGTTGGTAGACAAACTCATCAATAAATGTTAAGAAGTATCCACCTGAAATCAAGTTTTTAGTTGCAGATGTTTCAGTGAAATTAACATGTACTAACTCATATTTCGCAGTCGCAGCTTCCTAAAGTCTTTGAGTAATGGTTCCAGGATTTCGTAAACTTCGACCGCACGAAATGTCATTCGTACGTACATTGCAGCCAAGGCACGGAGGTACCTGGAAAGCGTAAGGAATTGATCTTGAGTCGAGAGCGGCATATGTGGACACACACTTGAACTCATCCGCTTGCAAATATTCTAAAAGAATTTCCTTCTCTGGCTGGATTTGTAGAAGTTTGAGAAGAAGGCAGAGGAATTCGCTGGGCGTTTGGTTTCCTCCATAAACACCTCCGACTGCCCGAATGTCAACAGCCTTGTCTATGAGGCTGGCAGCTGGAAATGATGTCGAAGACTAGGGCAATCATCGAGGGGACTTGCACACCTGTGAGCGCGAAGCAGTGTTCTTTCCAGTAGGTAGAGTCGTAGATGCGATTACGGATGACGGTATCAATCAGGTACTGCACGGATAAATTCTACCGGAATTTTACACAGTAATAGACCACCCACCTGCGGATTTTGACCATGAATTGCCTTTGCACCACTGACTGTGGTATTGGCCATTGTGGAAGGAGAGGAAGGGGAGTGTTATTTGGGCTTGTTACATCATTAGTCTCTGGAATACAGTGTATATTGTATTGCCCGCTCAAGCCCTTTCACTGCGAGTCATTGACAGTCTCAAGTCGTTATTTCTTTCTCTCGAGACTAAGGCATCTCTTCGGGGATATACTTGAACGTAATCTAGGATCCCGAGCTTGGTTCTCAGATTTCTACCCCACGTGGACAAGACAAGTCTCTAAAAGGAGCCAATGGCAGGGAAAACAAAGGTGTCTCCAATTTCCAATATTAATGTCGGAGGAAATCTAGAGGACAACGCTTGTTGCATGTTTCATTGGAGGATCGCATTGATCATTGACTTATCGTATGAGAAAGGGATCGAGGTTTCTGCGAGGTCTCATGTCCACTTCTTACAAAAAGCCATTGTTTGCGATCTGTCGGACTATCTGAAAGGACTTCCCGACGGGGGTGCCCAGCTTCCGGGTGATAACATCGGACGGTCCATTTTTCCCAGCACAGCAAACGCCGGTGAGGATTTGTTCCGACTGCTCGCGCATCGTGTTGAAACCAAGCATGAGGTGGCTTGATTGAGGGGGTTATGTCGACGGGCTCAAAGCCGGTAAGATCCTTTGCTTTTCTTTCCAGTCAATTTTCTCTGCTCACGGAAGGAAAGTTGATAGATGGTCACCGATAGTGACTTCCTTGCACTGGTACAAGTGCTGCCATGCTGTTGGGCCGGTACAGACGTTGACAGCAGCATTCGGTTTGTGTGGAACAGATTCGCTGTCTGAGTTGCTGCAAAAGAGTCCCGGAAGCTCAGTTCGAGGGAAAGTTTTTTGTACATAGACTGTCCATAGCCACTCTACATGTACAATACAACTACGAGAACAATCCCTGAATGGGAAAATCATAGTGTGCGGAAACCGAGTGTTGAAGGGGAGTGACCTATAAGTGTGGTTGTTCCCTGACTTCATCTCCTTCTGCTGGTATCCTTGGTCTGTTTATGCAAATGGCCACAGCTGCGAGTATTCCGCCATACATGCTGCCAGGAGTCACTGTGCAACAGCCGTCTCATCTAGAGGGAGACGCTAATCTCGCCACTGAAATATTGCCAGGTCCTCCCTCTATTGCGTCTGTCCAACAAGCAGCCCAAAAACGCGACCCCAAAAAACCATCGACTGTCTTCTCCTACCTGCCCTCAGATGATCCAGGATCCACATATTCTGGAATTGCACATGGTACTCTCATCGGCCAGGAGCCCCAGGACGGCCACCGCCCAAAGCGCTCCAGAGCTGACAAGGGGTGCGCCTTCTACCGCTCTTCTTTTCATCGACTGACTACTTTCTTTCTCTGCATCCCAATTCGCTGTTTCTGTCATGTTGGACCAATCAAATGATCTTTCTCTGGACATTTCGTTGTGTTGCTCTTCCGCCCGGAGAAGAACGGCCTCTGGGCGTGCCCAGCGTGCTTCTGCTCGCAATCAAAATGGATCAACCGTTGCCGGGCCCTTGGAAAGTACCAGCTCCGGTGAAGCACCAGCACAATTCCATCCAGTTCTATCACCAATGGAGACGGACAGCCTCCCTGGCATACCAGAGGACGAACCCTCCCTTTCGCGCTCTAATTCTTCTCTCAATCTCTATGATCTTCACGTCCCCACTTCCCAAGGGAGACCAAAACGCAAAGACAAAGGAAAGGCCAAAGAGGTTGACCCAGCCTCTATTAGAGTCAAGGAGGAGCCTAAGAATGTGTTACTGCCCTCCCCCGATCCTCCGTTCGCATCCAACCTGGTGTGTTCCCCTTATCTTGCTTGGTGTCTTGGCTCATGTCGTACTTCAAGTTGAACAACGATGATCATTGTTCTTCTTGTCGTTCGCACGGCGATCTTGTGTACTGCGACGGATGTCCTCGAGCGTTTCATCTTTGGTGTGTCGATCCGCCCTTGGAGAGTATAGAAGAGGGGGATAGCAGGTGGTTCTGCCCTGCGTGTGCGATACGCAAGGTGGGCTCGCCATTTTCTCTGCTTTCATGCTCCCCGCCTTATCTTTCCCCAGCAACCTCCTGCAAAGCCTCCACCTTCCCTTTTGTCGCCCCTCATCCATCAGCTCAATATGTCAATCCCGGTGGAGTTTCAGTTACCCGAGGACATCCGGACCTTTTTCAAAGACGGTGCTTCATTTTCCTTCTTACCCCCAACTTCGCCTGACCTCCTTTTACAGTTGGTCAAGGGCCAAAGGGCAATTATATTGATACAACGTTTTACAAACCCCCTCGCCAAAAGTAAAAAATTTGTCTATATTTTTCACTGGGCTTTCTGGCTCATTTTCTGTGCCCTTTAGCCGCCTTGGTATCCCAGAGGAGAGAGATGCACATCGTCTGAGAGATAAAAATGGTGTACCAGTACTATGTTTCCAGTGTGGAGTGTCTGCTCTCCCCAGTGGTCTCGCGGCGACGGCACCTGCCACCAAAAGGACCAGGAGATCGTCTGCTAGGGGCAGTTCAGATGACATCTGGAAGCCTATCATATCCTGCGATTTCTGTAATCTTCATTGGCACCTCGATTGCATCGACCCTCCACTTCCCAGCTTACCGCCCATCAACAAAAGATGGATGTGTCCAAATCACTCAGATAGAGTCTTGGTATGGTCCAAGTCTTTCTGTGCACTCAAAGCCGATGGACTGATAAAGTATTCACCTTACAGCCCATCAAACGCCGAATTCCTAAATCCAACCCTTACCCAGTCATCGAAATTGATCGCCCAGGCCAGTCCAATAACGGAAACGTCGAGATCATTCCTTCTGGAAATGCCGTTTCCATTCAACAAGTCAGCCGTATGGCCACCGATGAAGTCTTGATCAATGGTCGTCGATATCGAGTTCCAGAACGGACAATTGTCCTTGATTTCTGGGGAAAACTCAACAAAAGGTCTGCTACTCCTCACCAGTGAGTCTGCCTCAAACAAATTTGAGCTATCGTTGATGTCCATTCAGAGAAGAGAGGGACACCATTTCTTCTGCTATGTCTTCACCACTCACCTCACTCAGTTCCTTGGATGATTTTGGCGATGACTCACAGGAGATGGGATCTGTGGAGGAGGTGGACGAACTTAAGATTGCCGAGGTACTATTCAACGTTAAACTTCGGTCCTAAAGTTTTACTGACTCTCGTTATCCTGATTGTGCAGATGCTTTGTAGTTTAAGGCTAAGGAGGTCCCATACTTCCAATTCTAATAGTGTCTCTCGACGAAAAATGTCTGAACGGGCCGTGCAAACGAGCCCTGATGTGGAGGCCCTCAACAGGTTAGGAACTCGAAATATCAATTCAATCCCACATGCGAAAGTAAGTTCCTGCTTCTCTGATCTCAACAAGCCATGACTGATCGTGCCTCGTCTTTCCAGCGTCTCACTAAGACAACTGCAATCAATGGCGTCACTAGACCCAATATATTCACGGATTTAATAAGTACTCTTACGACGTCGGTACCCTCCGTCATCGTTACCCAAAGAAAATGCTCTGCACAGAGTACACAACCTGAAAATGGTGCCCGTGAATTGAGGTCTAGGAGTAGGAACATGGTACCAGAATCGTCATCTGCTAGCGTACTATCTAGGGTGTGTTTTCACGCATAAGTGTTATCGGCATCTGCTTATGATTTCGTCGAATCCATCTCTCAGGAGAATGCAATTCCCACTCCAACAGACACCGCTGTTGCCGATGCAACCACTACCATCGTGCCTCCTAGGAAAACTATTCAAGTCAAGGTAAACGATATTTTATTTTAATTTTCATATAGTCGCAGCTCATTTTCTCCTCTCAAGGTTGAAGAATCAGATGACCCACTGGCACTATTGAACGGAATCCCTCCAATGAACTCTCCAGCGATCATTACCAAGGTAGCTACTCGGGTCAAAATAGATCGGACGATCTAACTCTGTTTTCAGACACCGTCGAAACGGCGAGGACGTCGGCCTATTGTCAAAGATACAGAAGAGGCAAAACTTGCTCCGGCCAAGCGAGGTAGAAAGAGGAAGGAACGGGAAGAGGATCTACCATACCGACCTAAGAACTACGAGACCTCCAAAAAAGAGAAACTCGACCTTGAAGAAAAAGAAAAAAGATCGACCCGCAAACGTGCTCGCACTCCATCACGGTCCCGCGTGCTCCCACCGAATTCCACTCCCATTAATGCCCCCTCTTCAGCACCTGCCACTCCTTCCCTCAAGATTCGTCTGCCGAGGTTTAATGTGGGAAGTATTTCAGCTACAAACCCTGGAGGTACAGGTTCCCAGAGCAAATCATAATCTCTGCGATTTTGTCAGCAATGGATCCGGACCATTGTTGGCCATTGTTGTTATAGTCCACTTACCATTAATTCCAGTATTCCCATGGGAAACATAATGTGTTCTACCATACTTCCTCTCCTGTTCATTGGATGGTCACTTCATAATATGTAATAGAGTTAAATTAACGCAAATAATGGGCAGGAAAAGAAATTTCTTGGTTTCATAATTGGACTACTGATCCGGTCAGAAACAGGACCAATATATTTAGTTCAGCCGCCTACCACGCGCCTACCACACGTTCGGATGCCATTACGACCTCTCATTGCTATCTGTGGTACGACAGGAGTTGGCAAGTCAAATCTTGCAGTAGAACTTGCCCTACGGCTCAAACAAGGAGGGTTTAAGAATGACTGGTCCGGTGCCAAAATCGTCAACGCTGATTCCATGCAAGTCTACGAGGGTCTCGACATCATCACTAACAAAATACCGTTGGAGGAGCGAAAAGGTGTCAAGCATCTTTTGATGGATATCAAGAAACCAGGGGAACAATACGTGGTTGGGCAATGGGTACAGGATGCCATCAAACTTGTGAGTGAATTTTCGCTTCATTGATTGGTGTTCCATTCATTTATGAACCCAAAGATTGATGAAATTCACAAGGATAACGAAATACCGATAGTGGTTGGAGGAACTTCCTACTGGATCCAAAATCTCGTCTTCTCTGATCGCTTGGTCGGCTCACCTCAAGTGATCTCGACAGCCACAAAGTCGTCCCACAAAACTCTCGAAGAATTGCACCACTTCACTTCCAAGATTACCGATCCGGATTTGCTTCATATCTTTGCTACGCTGCCTGAGTCACCACCCTCAGCCAGCAGTGATGGTGATGCTGCATACCAGCTACATGCCCTGCTTAATATGATTGACCCTGCGATGGCGTCTCGATGGCATTGGAGAGATACGCGTAAGGTGTTGCGAAGCCTGGAAATTATCAAAGAAACTGGACATAAAGCAAGTGACATTGTCACTGAACAAACATTGAGAACTGCCGTTGCTAAACCAAGGTTCGTTTTACCCTTGGATGTGAGGTATCAGTGTTTCATCTTGTGCTATAGATTTCGTACTCTCTTCCTCTGGCTCTACGCAGAACATAGTATCTTAAAACAGAGACTCTACGATCGCGTAGACAGGATGATAGAGGCATGATCACAGTCAACTGCTTTTATTCTTCGTTCGTTGACCCAGTCATTTAGCTCGGTTTGCTTGACGAAATCCGTAGTCTACGAAATATAACCCAAGGCATTGCCTCACAAGATTTGTTAAATGAAGGCGCTCCTGAGATGGATTACAGCCTTGGCATTTACCAGGCGATTGGTACTCGTTCAAAGCCACTTGCGCGAACTTTCTGGCTCACATTTGACCGTTGTATAAAGGTTATAAAGAGTTCCACAACTACTTATCCAGCCCTGAACCATCTCAAAGCGAATTTGCCCAGGCAGTGGATAGAATGAAGTTGTCTACGAGGCAATATGCCAAACGACAAATTTCCTGGATCCGGAATAAACTCATACCTGTAGCTGAATCGGCGAACAAGGAAGACATGACCGCTCCATTCTATCTGCTTGATGCAACAGGTCGCGATTATACCTCCGTTGTTTCATTTCCTATTAACCTTTTCCGCAGAATTCGGAATGAACTGGGTAACCAATGTTCTAAGACCCGCGACCAAGGTCATGGAAGGTAAACTATACTGGTCACTTGATCTCGGATAGCTGATGACATATATGTTCTTAGATTTCTTGAATAATCAAGAACTGCCAGAAGCAAAGTCACTTTCTGCCAGAGCTTGCGCTCTATTGACCGTCAAAGATAAAGACGCTAGGTGGGCATCTATACGTTGAGTCATTGGGGCCGGCATTGAATCGCCTGTTCAGACCATCTGCCATATTAGAAGCCAGGCGAAAAATCATCTGTACGGTGTGCACAACTGATGAAAGCCGGCCCGTCATGATCGAGCAAGGGCTAGATTGGGAACTTCACTTGAAAACCCGATCCCATAAACGATTGCAGAAGACTATTCAAAAATTCCAAGCTCAAGTCGTTACTAGTACATCATACAACAAAGCGGAATGCTAATATACAGTATGAATTTGTTCTTTCAACTTCCACGTCAGTTCACGTGGAGTACAGGTGCATATTGCCGAGTGAACAAAGTCTTGTGATGTTCAATTCAAACGGATCCGGCCCAATCGACCAGCCAGTCCTCCCAGTCTTCCCAGAAATCATCTGCCGGGCGAACTTGCCCGTGGTCACGACCATGATGATCATGATGTTGACGAGGGTCCAGAAGACGATCCACAACGTGAACAGCGGCATTGCTGGTAACCACATCAGATACTAAGACGTGATGATGGTTAATTTCCACTTCAGTCTTGACCACGGATGGCTTGTCAGGACCAGGAACGGGCAAGGTGAATTCATATTTCCTGATGTGTGCGTGGACATAATGATCTTGAAGACGTGTCGGGAGTTTGAAATGCACATCAGATATTACCTTGCCATACGAGGAGGATCGCCCTATCCTATCTCCCGAATTCACACTGGCTGAGTTGTTGTATTGATAATCTATGGCACGCATGAATCAAGGTCAAACGAAAGATGGCATGCCATACCAGTATGGACAACCAGATTAGGGACGATATGGTATTCAAGGATCTTGCGCAGTGCGCGTTGGCCAAGAGGAGAAAATAAGAACAGCCTTAATTTGAGCGGCAAATGCTCAAATGCCGAATTGGTCGGGGCAAAAAGAGTGAGGGCAGATGATCCTTGCAACTTGTATCCCTGGCCATCGTCAGCTTTGACATAGCGCAAGTCAACGTCATCAGTTAGACCAATACGTTGGATCGCAGTCGTCTAGGGGAGTAATGATTGATAGCGAAACTTGTGTTCAAATTCCAAGAACTCACAAGAATAGAAAACTTCCCAGGAAGTAAGAACGTGGTCTGGAATCCCGCCAAGGGGGGCAACACGGGTGCATTTACGACGTGGATGATGCCTAAGGCCACGCATATTAGACTGGAATTTGCAAGAAGCTGAACCATACCATTGGATGCCTGGATGTCAGGATATACAATTTTTGACACAAAATTGACGCTAGTCGAAGGAGGAAGCAGTCTCTGTTCGACGCGAACACGCAAAGGCTGTCCTTCAAGGACACCGGGAATGGCCAACTTGGTCGGATAGGTCTGATGGTCACCGAGAGAGAAACTATCGATCGCCTCAGGTAATGCCTCATACGCCAAAATAGCTTGGACAAGATGCTTGAAAAACTTCGTGCGGCGCTCCTTCTTCTCGTCAAGCAGGAAGGGATAGGCATCGAGCTGGTCTGCAGCAGAGAGCACATCATGCCAATGGCAGCCCTGGGCGAGGATGAGAGATGCAGAATGATCATTAGCGAAGTGGTCAATGTTGGCGAGATGATCACAGTCGCCTGCATGAGGAATCGCCCAGTCGGGCGTGGCAAAGAAGGTGAATCTGTATTCGTCAATCAGGTGAATCGTGACGAATACAACACCTTATGTAGTGCTTACTGAGCTTCTTTATCGTCGAAGTATTTGACAGCATCGGCAAACTCAATGGCCTTGGTCAACTTGGTGAATCTAGGAAAGGTTAATGCTGCAAAGGGCCCAGTGGTAATTGGTCCAACCTGGGATTGCTCCTGATTATTTCCCACATAGTGCCCTCTGCGGGCTGTCTGTCATAGAAAAACACTTCTTCCTGAGCTTTACCTTTGGTAAACTCAGAGAGGGCATGCAAGGGAAACTGGTCAGAGATGATAGAGAGTGGGTTCAAAATTCGACTCCAAGACCCGAAGGTAGGGGAGGCGGTTACCAAGCTGCTGAAACATAGAAGATTTAAGAACAACATCGCGAAGGAGTGTTGGAGAGATATCAGCTCATGCTGCGCTATTATATATCCGAAAACAGTTTAGAAACAATACTCCAAGAGTCCTGATCATATGACGACATGTAATCTGGGTCATCATCGAGTCTATTCTATCTCGACTTCATGGCGTCACATAAAGCTACATTATTCATACGCCAAACACCGGCATGTCAAGCTGCGCGTAAACGCGTATATAAAGAAGAATATTGTTTGGTGGACTGCCTATGTTCTTCCTACTCCACGATTTGACGAAATTTGTCCTGGATCTCAGCGTGAAGCGCGTCCAACTTTTGCTTGATGAATTCCTTGCCCTGAGAAGGTGACTAGGTAGAGAAAGGCAAGATTCAAAATCTTGAACTTTCTTGTAGTCCATTAGCTCACCTCGAACTTCATCTGCGAAAGCTTGAACATGACATCTGCCGCAGAATCCTTGATCTTAGAGAATGTGAGATCGTGCTGCGTCACCGCTCTGACCGCTGCGTCATGGAAAGCCACAAAATTTCTCAGCATAGCACTGGTCTTGTAGAAGGGACAATAACGATCATATTCACTCATGCCATTCTGTTGGAGGAAATCGTCTTTGAGCATCCTGGCAACTTCAAGTGTAATCTTGTCATTCTCGCCCAATGCACTCTTTCCAACCAGCTGTACAATTTCGGCCAAATCCTCCTCCTTTTGAAGGATCTCCTTCGTCTTTGTTCGGAGCTCGACGAATCCGGGTTCTTCGCGCTCGTAGTAAGGTTCAAGGACTTTAGTGTATTTGGAGTACGATACACTCCAGTTAACGGATGGGAAGTGTTTGCGCTGCGCGAGCTTCTTGTCGAGACCCCAAAAGACTTGGACGATACCGAGTGTTGCAGCTGTGACAGGGTCAGAGAAATCACCACCAGGAGGCGACACACTGAGAACGTCGTAAGAGGTTGCGCTGGACTGGGCATATAAATAACACATACGCGCCGACAATTGAGACAGTTCCTTGACGGTGAGGGTTTCCCAGACACACCACCTTTCCCGTTCGTTCGTAGAAGCTTGCAAGTTTGGTACCAAGATAAGCAGGGTAACCAGAGTCAGCAGGCATTTCGGCTAGACGACCGGAAATTTCACGTAGAGCCTCGGCCCAACGTGAGGTCGAGTCCGCCATCATAGCAACATTGGAACCCTGATCACGGAAATATTCTGAAAGCGTGATACCGGTGTAGATGGATGCCTCTCGGGCGGCGACAGGCATGTTGGAAGTGTTTGCTACAAGAGTGGTACGTTTCATAATGGGTTCTTGGCGGTCACCAATTTCCATCGTCAGTTCAGGGAACTAGAGTGGTTTGAGTATGCAGAGTTGAAATTGGGATTTAGACGGACCTCCATCAACACTTCGGCCATCTGTATTACGGTCAATTGCAAGGTGTCAACGGACATTGTGGTCAACCTACCTCATTTCCACGTTCACCACAACCGACGTAAACGATGATATCGCTATTAGAGAATTTGGAGATAGCCTGGGAGATGACAGTTTTGCCACATCCGAAAGCCCCGGGAATTGCTGTTGTTCCACCCTGTACACATCTGGACCATGATCAATGGCTGCCCATTGACGAAAATTAAATATAAATACGGGAAAAGCGCATCAAGAATGCGTTGCCCAGTCAAAAGAGGGAAATCGGCAGTCTGCTTCTCTGTTACAGGGCGAGGAGCTCGGACAGGCCAAAGCTGCAGCATCGTGTGTTTGGAGGTTCTGCCTTCGAATTCTGTTTCCAGCACTACATCCTAAAACGGGTTGAACAGCTGCCAGCAATATCATTCGGCAAACGCACGTCAACAGTATAACTTCCAGCTTCAGCAATGTGGGTGATAGTGCCCATCGCTCTCGGTGGTAGTAAAATTTTGTGGTTATCTACAAGAGAGTTTTCATAGACACCACCAAAAATATCGCCTCCAGATATATGGCTGCCAACCTGGGAACATCTTTAGGACGTAGATGACACATGCTTTTGATGACTGCATACTTTGAAATTAGCAGGCTTGAAGTCCCATTTGAGTGAACGATCAAGGGCATCAGTGTTGATTCCACGGGGTATATAAATTGACTTGGAGAGTTCTTGGATGGACTGAATACACGTCAAGAATTGTGGAGCGTTAGCAATCCCCAGGGAAACCTACCCTTAGCGGCCTTTGAATACCATCGACGATGTTGCCCATGAGACCTTGATACAGTTAAATGACTGGTAGTGTGCTGAACAAAAGTAAATACCAGGTCCAAGCTCAACACTGAGAGGTTTGCCGGTTCTAAGGACAGGATCACCGACCGTTACGCCGGATGTTTCTTCGTAGACCTGGATCGTAGCCTTATCACCTTCGATACGAATGACCTCTACTGACGGTGTCAATACGAATAACGGGTACAAAAAGCAGAACACGGACCGCCAACGAGCTCATCATGTCCAACGCGTACAAGTTCGTACATAGCAGCACCGATCATGTTCTCGGCAATGACGACTGGGCCTGACACACCAAAGACGGAGCCAAATCTGGACTCGCGATCCTCATCGCGGATTTTGTTAAGGTCGCTCTTTGCGTTCTGGAGGCCACCAGCCATAGTTGTAAGCTGAGAGTCATTTGCAACTCAAGATCGGTTCACGCCGACATCACGTGATTACCGAACGCGTAATGGAGGGCTCAGGTCAATCTTTCTTTCTACCAACTTCATCATGCCTCCGAAAGCGTAAGTGGTCTTGTTCTACTGTGGAACTACATACTCATGTTCTGTCTTTGTGTGTGTGTGAAGTGACTGGGAGAAATGTGCGTGCTTGCTTCTCAACGCTATACCAGCTTATATTCTGTGCAGACGAGAAGAGAATAGACGACAAGGAAGACGAGAAGATCGTTCGTGCGTTTCTAACCTCTCGTACATGCTCAGTTTTCTCATTTTTCTTTTAGCTCTCGATGACAGCGACATTCGGATCATGAAGACATATGTCAGTATACTCTTCTGTTCTCATTCTCTTGCTTATATCTTTCTAGGGTCAAGGTCCTTATGCGCAGAAACTCAAGGACGTCGACAAGGATATCAAAGACATACAAAAACGCATTAATGACAAACTCGGTGCGGTCCATCTTTATTTCTACCTCTTTTCACTTACCATTCCAAGGCGTCAAGGAATCTGACACTGGACTCGCATCGCCCAATCTCTGGGATCTCTTAGCAGACCGACAACGTATGGGTGAAGATCATTCGCTACAGGTCGCTCGGTGTACCAAGATCATCCCTGTGGATCCTAAACTCGCAGAGGCTGCCAAAGCCGTCAACCCGCTTGGAGCCGTGCAAGGTCAGAAAGGTGCAGACGAACAGGATAAATATGTTATCAATATCAAGCAAATTGCTAAATTCGTCGTTGGCCTGGGTGATCGAGTTGCTCCAACAGATATTGAGGAAGGTATGCGAGTGGGGTAAGTTTATTGCATCTTCCTATTGTGTTAAGTATTCATGTACCTCCAGCGTTGACCGGACAAAATATCAGATCCAGATACCACTGCCTCCCAAAATTGATGCTTCGGTCACGATGATGCAAGTCGAGGAGAAACCGGACGTGACTTATTCTGATATCGGTGGATGCAAAGAACAAATTGAGAAGCTACGTGAGGTTGTGGAGACGCCATTGCTTTCAGTGCGTTTTTCGTTTTCTACGCAGTCATGAATCTTACTAAACACTACCTAGCCGGAACGCTTCGTCAATCTTGGTATAGATCCACCTAAAGGTGTTCTACTATTTGGTCCTCCGGGAACTGGCAAAACTCTTTGCGCGCGTGCTGTTGCTAACAGAACAGATGCCACATTCATTCGTGTGATCGGCTCAGAACTAGTGCAAAAGTACGTCGGAGAAGGTGCTCGTATGGTACGTGAACTATTCGAGATGGCGCGGAGTAAGAAAGCTTGTATCATCTTCTTTGACGAAGTCGATGCCATCGGAGGCGCTCGATTCGATGACGGTGCTGGTGGTGACAATGAAGTACAGCGGACGATGCTTGAGTTAATAAATCAGCTGGATGGTTTCGATCCAAGAGGGAACATCAAGGTTCTTATGGCTACAAACAGGTGTGTTATTCATGTGTAACTATTACAGCTGTTTTGAAGTGGTACCTGTAGGCCAGATACATTAGATCCTGCACTGCTCCGCCCTGGTCGTTTGGATCGTCGAGTTGAGTTTTCTTTACCGGATGCAGAGGGGCGTGCACACATTCTCCGTATCCATGCTCGGAGGTATGCACACTCGAGCTCAACCTTTCAAGAGATTTATTGACACCAATCTCAAGTATGAGCGTTGAGCGTGATATCCGTTTCGACCTTATTGCTCGTCTCTGCCCAAATACGACTGGTGCTGAGCTTCGTTCTGTAGCTACTGAAGCCGGGATGTTTGCAATCCGTGCACGACGAAAGGTAGCAACGGAACGTGACTTTCTGGATGCAGTTGAGAAGGTCGTCAGGCAGGGTACTAAGTTTTCTAGCACGTAAGTCTGCCCTTGACACTACAATTAAGCAGAAACTGACACAGTCATTCTAGGCCACTGTACCAAGTGTATAATTAGTAGACGTATCAGTTGTCCATTTTTGTCTTCCAACATATATCATAGCTTCTTGCACTGCATTATATCTACTCCTTGGATGGACCAACAACCTGTCCTGACGAAGTCGCTTTGAGCTTCTCATTCACAAGTTCACTAAATTCTTCTCTCAAAACTGCCTCTCTTCTCTCCCTCTCTTCCCTTTGCAACTTCAAAATACCGCGTTTCTCCTCGGCACTGATAACCTGATTCTCTTTCCTCATTCGAACTGCATTCATCCTCCTATGCCTGCTTCCACTCATCACGTAACCTACATTCTCAAATTGCGCGATTTCATCTGACGTAAGACCAATTTCACCACGACGAGGAATACGAACATCTGTCCCTTCTTGAAGGAAAGCAGCCATGGCACTTCCTTCACCACGTAAGAGTGCACCACCATAAGCACGTTCATCAAGTTTTTTGGTTGCAGCGAGACTCCGCAACGGCTGTGGTCCGACATTATCATCAGAGTCAGATCCTTCAGCCATAGAAAGGGGGGAGCGAGTTATGTCTTTGCTTGACTTGTGGGAATCTGTCATTACCGTCATTATTTTGGTCAGGTCTCCAGTAGTCGATGTAACGTATGATGAACTCATTGTTGCGGAAGGTGATGCTGGAAGTGGCACGGAAGGAAGGGCAAACGGTTCTTTGACGACCCATTCATCTTCATTGTCGTTTGAAAGAGGGCTGCGACTTGAACCGGGGCTCTCAGCTCGAGGAAGCCTACTTCTGCTTCGCCTATCATCACGAAAATCGTCATCACGTCTTGTTCTACTCCTGCTATTTCGGTTTTGACGTCTTGGTCTTCGACGGTCACTATCAAAATCCAGTTCGTCGCCACAGCGATCTTGCCGACGGCTTCTCGAACGATGTCGACGCTTTCTTTCTCGTCTGCCTTCTTCGTAATGATCTTTATGACGTTTGGAACGCCGTTTCCTTTCCTTTCTTCGGCGGCGACGTTCTTCTGAGGACGTCGAGTCACTTGAGGATGATCTTGCTCGTTTCAATCTTTTGGCGTTCCTTAAATTTTAGACAAGAATGATTCAAACCACAGAAAAGAGGGGAAAAATTACTTACAATTCCTCGAAAGGAACAGAAGGGGAGGGAGGCCAGATGTTCACTTCTGCACCCTCTCGTTGTTCGCGCCGACTACGTCAAAGTGAGCTATAGTCCAGAAATAAAGTCTGAAGTATACCCACCTTGCCAAATAGTCTGCATTGCCTGTGAAATGTCCGCCGTACCTTCCTCCTCCACCCCTCTCTGGATACATCCGACGCTGCGACCCAGGATTGATGGGCGCTTCAGGCGTAGGTCTGTAATCATCATACTTTGGGCTGGTCCTCCTAGAACCATAGTCCCTCCTCTCGTTCCCCCTCTTATCTAAGTCTCTGCTCCTGCTTCGATCGCGGTCTCGTCCATGGTACCCACCTGTCTTCCTAGCACGATCACGACTGTAGCGTTGTGGGCTCTGACTGTGGCTGTAGCGATGCCTAGGCGGAGAATTTCTTGATAGATCCTTAGAGTTATTTTGTGGGCGTAAGTTTTCCGGAATCAGATTAAGACGAGAAGGATGGACGGTGGCCATTGTGGTTGTTCTAAGTAGAGCACTACTGGAAATCATCACACGCTCAAGTGAGTGTTCTATATTTGTATACTGCAACGAGCGAGTGCTAAGATAAGACGCGGTGGGCGGAGTTCCGTTGGGTTATTTGTAAGTCTTAGTGAATGTAGTGAAAAATAAAGTTACAGTGAGGGGTGTAGAGTTGTGCAGGTTGTCATATTGTATGGTGGTTGGTATGTTGTGGCCCAGTTTCCATGAAATCTGAAAGGGGCTTAATCTAGAATGGAATTTTGGGTACAGTCAGAGGGGATCGGCCATTCTTAGTGAATACACCAGATTTTTTTAGGAAGTTCACTTATATCTCAAGAAGATCTGAAAGCACAGAGTTCGAGATATATATATATCGCATAGATGGCCTGATAGGTAGGACAGAACTAGATTGTGGTTAATCGGAATGAGACCAAGGTCTTCTTCTACGCCATATATACTACAGGCATGAGATAGTGTTACAGTGGGTTGGACCTTATGCATACTGAGAATGTAACTTTCTCTTAAAAGACACTTATTTGTACTTTTGAACAGCGATGAATTGGCCACAAGTCTGTGACTTGCTTTAGTGGCATAAGAATCAGCCACAGTTGATGTGAGAAACCTGAAATAACAAGCTGTGCTTATAACCAGATACCCTCAGTGGTAAACTAATTGATGGAGGAGATCCTTAATTTAGATAGATCCTCAGTATTCCTCTTTCTAAAAACTTCATATGAAATGAAACCAGGAGAACTCTAAGTCACTATTTAACCGAAATTCTCACTAAACTACTTAGTAATTATTACTGACTCAGTAAATAGTAATCATATTCATAAGAATAGATTACTGTTGATGTGTGAGTGAGTGATAGACAGAACAGCAGTTATGAGCTTAGTTTGTCAGGTCTGAAATCCAACACAAAAAGTTGGACTTGAGCATACAAGACAATACTCTTTATATACAAGTAAAAGAAAAGAAAATTTACAATTTATCTTCACATATATTCTTTGTGTTGGAAGGAACAGAATACACAGCAGCATGGTGCAGTGTGGACAACTGACAACCACTTACCTATAGTAAGTACTGTGATGGAAAGCTTAGGAAGTATGAACAACAATAGAGAACAAGTAGTAGTAGTAGTGATTCAACTTATATGAAAAT